>ERZ791902.24-NODE-24-length-162665-cov-6.376084_pt1 | contig 162665 bp, 128 predicted proteins | sample MGYA00510149_ERZ791902 | MGnify/ENA primary metagenome ERZ791902 (study PRJEB30046, sample SAMN00792060) | human gut metagenome | study: EMG produced TPA metagenomics assembly of the A metagenome-wide association study of gut microbiota in type 2...
CCGCCGACCCTCTGCTTGTAAGGCAGATGCTCTGAACCAGCTGAGCTAAACACCCTTGCTTCTCAAAAGCGATGCAAAGGTATGGCGAATTTTTTTATCCTCCAAATTTTTTGCAAAGATTTTTTTCGGCAAAAGCTTGTCTGATGCTGTATCTGTTGGATAATCAGAATGATAATAAATGAAAAATTTTATGTCGTTACGATGCTTGCAGATTGGTGAAAATATAGTAATTTTGCAGAGTTATTGAAAATATCAATCTTAAAAACAAACATAAATGTCTCTCTCATCACTGACAGCCATATCTCCAATCGACGGCCGTTATCGCGGCAAGGTGGAGGTCTTGGAAAATTACTATTCTGAATACGCGCTGATCCGCTATCGCGTAAAAGTTGAAATCGAATATTTTATCGCCCTCTGCAAACTTCCGTTGCCGCAACTTGCGGGCGTTGACCATGCGCTCTTCGGAGAGCTGCGCGACATCTACGCCAAATTCTCGGTCGACGACGCGCAGCGCGTGAAGGATATCGAAAGCGTAACCAACCACGATGTGAAAGCGGTGGAATATTTCATAAAGGAGCAGTTCGACCGTCTTGGCTTGGCTCAATATAAGGAGTTCATCCATTTCGGACTTACGTCGCAGGACATCAACAACACTTCGGTGCCGATGCTCATCCGCGACTCTCTCCACGAGGCTTACCTGCCTCTGCTCGATGAGATGGTTGGCTTGCTCAACCAGTATGCCGAGGAGTGGAAAGACATTCCAATGCTTGCCAAAACCCATGGACAGCCTGCGTCGCCGACACGCTTGGGCAAGGAAATCCGCGTGTTTGCCTATCGCTTGGAGAAGCAGATAGAACTGTTGAAGCAGGTGCCGGTGAGCGGCAAGTTTGGCGGCGCTACGGGCAATTTCAATGCCCACCGCGTGGCTTTCCCCGACCGCGACTGGCGTGCGTTTGCCAAGAAATTTCTCAATGAGAGTCTCGGCATCGAGCGTGAGGAGTGGACAACTCAGATTTCAAACTACGACAACCTGGCTGCTCTCTTCGATGCCATGGCGCGCATCAACACGATAATGATCGACCTTGACCGTGACATGTGGCAATATATCTCGATGGAGTATTTCAAACAGAAAATCAAAGCCGGAGAGGTGGGTTCTTCAGCCATGCCTCACAAGGTGAATCCAATCGACTTCGAGAACTCGGAGGGCAACCTCGGTCTGGCCAACGCAATTCTCAAGCATCTGGCTGGCAAATTGCCGGTTTCGCGCCTGCAGCGCGACTTGACCGACTCCACTGTGCTGCGCAATGTCGGTGTGCCGTTGGCTCACATGATGATAGCGCTTCACAGCACCCTCAAGGGCTTGCACAAGCTGCTGCTCAATGAAGCAGCCATCAGCCGTGACCTCGACAATATGTGGAATGTGGTTGCTGAGGCAATCCAGACCATCCTTCGCCGCGAAGGATATGAGAAGCCTTACGAAACGCTGAAGGCTCTCACCCGAACCAACAGCAAGGTGGACGCCGAAAGCATCGCCAGCTTCATCGACACGCTTAAAGTGAGCGATGCCGTGAAAGAAGAGCTTAAAGCGATTACTCCTCACAACTACACTGGGTTCTAAAGCATTGAAACAGTTGTAGGAAAGCACATAATTAAAAAGAATGTTAAAATTCAGTTTCTGACAAAGCCTTTTTTAATTATGTGCTTTTCCATTTGAAAAAAATGCAGTTACTTTGTCGATGGAATTATAAATTGCAAAATTGATTTAAATCTACAAGTTTTTAAGAATTAAGATTACAAATTAATAGCAAAGATAAAAAAGACGCCGCGAGGTAGTATTTGTATATAAAAAACAATTGAATTTACTATGGAAGAGAACAAAAAGCCGAAAAGAAGACGCATCGGCGAGTCTCAGGAGATGAATGGCGAGTCAGGACACTTTGAGAAGGTTACTTACAATCCGAAAGCTTCGTTTGTGCCTACTGATTCAGCACAGGGTGCGCCTGTGGAAGGTGGAAGCGACGCAGCGCCACGTCAGGACTATCGCAGACCGAACTACAACAATCAGAACAGCTACAACAGTTATGGCAACAACCGCCAGGGTGGTTACAACAACAACCGTCAAGGCGGATACAACAATTATAACAACCGCCAGGGTGGCTACAACAACCGTCAGGGCGGCTACAACAACAACCGCCAGGGCGGCTACAACAACAACCGCCAGGGTGGATACAACAATGCCCAGGGTGGATATTCCGACCAGCAACACGACGGCGGATACAACAATTATGACAACCAGCAGGGCGGCTACAACAACCGTCAGGGCGGCTACAACAACAACCGTCAGGGCGGCTACAACAACAACCGTCAGGGCGGCTACAACAACAACCGTCAGGGTGGCTACAACAACAACCGCCAAGGCGGCTACAACAACAACCGCCAGGGTGGCTACAACAACAACCGTCAGGGAGGTTACAACAACAACCGCCAGGGAGGTTACAATAACAACAACCGTCAGGGCGGCTACAACAACAATCGTCCGGGTGCAAGTTTCAACCGCCAGGGCGGACAGCGTTTCACTCCACGTCCAAAACAGGTTGTCTACGACGTGCCTGAAGTGGATCCGAACGAGGAAGTACGCTTGAACAAGTTTATGGCGAATGCCGGAATCTGCTCGCGTCGTGAGGCTGACGAGCTGATACAGCAAGGGCTTGTAAAGGTGAACGGAAACGTTGTTACCGAACTCGGCTCAAAAATCAAGCGCGACGATGTGGTTGAATACAACGACAAGGTGGTTACGCTTGAAAACAAATGCTACATTCTGCTCAACAAGCCTAAAGACTGTGTCACTACAAGCGACGATCCAGACGGACGTCTCACGGTGATGGACATCGTCAAGAACGCTTGCAAGGAGCGCATCTATCCTGTAGGACGCCTTGACCGCAACACTACAGGCGTGCTTCTGCTCACAAACGACGGCGACTTGGCTTCGAAGCTGACTCACCCGAAATATGTGAAGAAAAAAATCTATCAAGTGTGGACCGACAAAGACATCGCTGAAGACGATATGCAGCAGCTTGCCGACGGCATCGAACTTGAGGACGGACCAATCCACGCAGATGCAATCAGTTACGTCAACGACCACGACAAGAACCAGGCGGGAATCGAAATCCACAGCGGACGCAACCGTATCGTGCGCCGTATGTTTGAGTCGCTCGGATATCGCGTGACTAAACTTGACCGTGTGTATTTCGCTGGCTTGACAAAGAAGAATCTGCCACGCGGACGCTGGCGTTACCTTACTCAGGAAGAAGTGAACTTCTTGAAACAAGGATCTTTTGAATAGAATTTTAAATCATACAAAATGAAACGTACAAAAATTTCAGAAATATGGGCGCCTGAGTTGATTGGCACAGACGTTTGTGTGAAAGGCTGGGTGCGCACGCGCCGTGGCAACAAGCATGTGCAGTTTGTGGCTCTCAACGATGGCTCTACAATAAAGAACCTTCAGATTGTCTTCGATATGGAGAAATTCTCCGACGAGGATCTGAAACCCATCACAACGGGTGCGAGCATCCATGTGGAAGGCAAGCTCGTGGAGTCGCAGGGAAAGGGTCAGACTGCCGAGGTGCAGGCGGAAACGCTTGAAATCTACGGCACTGCCGATCCTGAAACCTATCCGTTGCAGAAAAAAGGACACACTCTCGAATTCCTGCGCGAGAAGGCTCATCTGCGTCCGCGCACAAACACTTTCGGCGCGGTGCTCCGCATACGCCACACGTTGGCTTATGCAATCCACAAATTCTTCAACGACCGTGGTTTCTTCTATCTCAACACGCCGCTCATCACATCGAGCGACTGCGAGGGTGCCGGCGCGATGTTTCAAGTGACAACGCTTGACCTCAACGACATCCCTAAGAACGAAGAGGGCAAGGTGGACTATTCTCAGGATTTCTTCGGAAAGCCTGCCAGCCTTACTGTTTCCGGACAGCTTGAGGGCGAGCTTGGAGCAACGGCTCTCGGCGCAATCTATACGTTCGGACCTACGTTCCGCGCCGAGAATTCCAACACTCCGCGCCACTTGTCGGAGTTCTGGATGATTGAGCCTGAGGTTGCGTTCAACGACATCAACGACAATATGGAGTTGGCAGAGGATTTCATCAAATATTGCGTAAGCTATGCTCTCGAGCATGCTGCCGATGATATTGAATTCCTTGCAAAAATGTATGATGAGGACCTTGTTGAACGACTCAAATCGGTTGTAAACACAGAATTTGTGCGACTCACTTATACTGAGGGCGTGAAAATCCTTGAGGAGTCGGGACATAAGTTCGAATTCCCTGTTTATTGGGGTGCCGACCTTCAGAGTGAGCATGAGCGTTTCCTTGTTGAGGAACACTTCAAGCGCCCTGTAATCCTTACCGACTATCCGAAGGAAATCAAGGCTTTCTATATGAAGCAGAACGAAGACGGCAAGACTGTGCGTGCCATGGACGTGCTGTTCCCGAAAATCGGTGAGATTATAGGTGGCTCTGAGCGTGAGGAAAGCTACGAGAAGCTGAGCCAACGCATCGAGGAACTCAACATCCCGATGAAGGATATGTGGTGGTATCTTGACACTCGCCGTTTCGGCACTGTGCCTCACTCTGGTTTCGGACTCGGCTTCGAGCGCCTTGTGCTGTTCGTGACTGGTATGACCAATATCCGCGACGTCATTGCGTTCCCACGCACTCCGGGTAACTGCGAGTTCTAATCGCAAGACATGACAAAATAATTTAGGACTGGTTTGAGGCTGAATGGCTGAAAATCAGTCCTGTTTTTTTATAAAACAGACTGAATACTATGAGAAAAAGTGAATTCTTACAAGATTTCAAAGCCTTCGCGATGCGGGGCAACGTGATTGACATGGCTGTCGGTGTGATTATCGGCGGCGCTTTCGGTAAAATTATCTCTTCTGTTGTCGCCGACGTGATTATGCCTCCTCTCGGACTGCTTGTCGGAGGAGTGAATTTCACAGACCTTAAGCTTGAGTTGAAACCTGCGGAGATGGTCGACGGCGTGATTCAGGATGCTGTGACGCTGAACTATGGAAATTTCTTGCAGACGGCGTTCGACTTTATTATCATTGCCTTGTCGATTTTCTTGTTTGTCAAACTTATCGGCAAACTGATGCGCAAAAAGGAGGAGGAGCCTGCCGCACCTCCGGCTCCAAGCAAGGAAGAGCAGCTGCTCACTGAAATCCGCGATTTGCTGAAGAAGCAGAGCGAGAAATAGGTTATTTAAGTTTTTCTTTCAGAAAACGTCCGGTGTAGCTGTCCGGGCATGCCGCGATGTCCTCGGGTGTGCCCGCACACACGATGTGTCCGCCGCCGTTGCCTCCCTCAGGACCCATGTCTATCACGTGGTCGGCACACTTCACCACATCGAGATTGTGCTCGATGATTATGATTGTGTGTCCCTTCTCAATAAGACGGTTGAACGATGCCATCAGAGTGTTGATGTCGTGGAAATGCAGGCCCGTGGTAGGCTCGTCGAAGATGAACATCGACGGGCGCTGCTTCTCCTGACTGAGGAAATAAGCTAACTTTATGCGTTGGTTCTCACCGCCCGACAGTGTCGACGACGATTGTCCCATCTTGACGTAGCCCAATCCCACCTGCTGCAGCGGCAACAGGCGTTTCACGATGCGTGTCTCCGTAGTGCCCTTCGACTCGCTGAAAAACTCGATGGCCTGGTTGATGGTCATGTTGAGAATGTCGTAGATGTTTTTGCCGCGGTATTCGATGGCAAGAACCTCCGGCTTGTATCGCTTGCCGTGGCACGACTCGCATTGCAGCGTGATGTCGGCCATAAACTGCATCTCGATGGTGATTGTGCCTTCGCCCTTGCATTCCTCGCAGCGTCCGCCCTCGGCGTTGTAGGAGAAATATCCGGCGTCGAAGCCCATTTGTTTCGCGCCCTGCTGCTCGGCAAACAGCCTGCGGATTTCGTCGAAAGCCTTAAGATAGGTCGCCGCATTGCTGCGCGAAGATTTCCCGATGGGGTTCTGGTCTACAAATTCCACGCTGTTGATGAGCGACAGGTCGCCGCGCAGATCGGTGTATGACCCTGTGTTCTCGCAAGCCTCGCCGAAGTGGCGCAGCAGCGCGTTGTAGAGGATGTCGCGCACGAGAGTCGACTTTCCAGAGCCGCTCACGCCGGTCACCACGGTCATCACCTGCAGCGGGAAGCGCACGTCGATGCCCTTGATGTTGTTTTGCGCCGCACCGATAATCTCGATGTAGTTGTGAGTGCGCCGGCGCAGCTTGGGCAGAGGTATTTGCATCTCGCCGGTTAGATATTTTGCCGTCAGGCTGTCGGTGGCTTTGTCGAGCTTGTCGACAGGTCCTTGATACACCACATTGCCGCCTCCGCGTCCAGCCAAAGGTCCGATATCGATAATCCAGTCGGCGGCACGCATGATTTCCTCGTCGTGCTCCACAACGACCACCGTGTTTCCCAACTGCTGCAGGCGGCGCAACACGCGGATAAGCCGTTCGGTGTCGCGTGAGTGCAGTCCGATGCTCGGTTCGTCGAGGATGTAGAGCGATCCTACAAGGCTGCTTCCCAATGAAGTGGCGAGGTTGATGCGCTGGCTTTCGCCGCCCGACAATGACGACGACAGGCGGTCGAGCGTCAGATATTCCAGTCCCACATCGCAAAGATATCCTATGCGGGTGCGAATCTCTGTGAGCAAGCGTTTGGCGATGCGTGCGTCGGAGTCGTCAAGGCTCAAGGTGTCAAACCATTGGCGCACGTCGCTTACCGGCATCCGCACGATGTCGGCTATCGTTTTGCCGGCAATTTTCACGTATAGAGCCTCGTGCCGCAGACGGCTTCCGTGGCATTCGGGGCACGCTGTCTTTCCGCGGTAGCGCGCCATCATCACTCGGTATTGTATCTTGTATTGGTTGTCTTTCACCATATCGAAGAAGCTGTCGATGCCGTAGATTCCCGGCGCACCGTGCCACAGCAGCGCGCGCTCCTCGTCGGATAGTTGGTAGTACGGGCGATGCACGTGGAAACCGCGTTTGGCGGCGGCGATGATAAACGCACGCTTCCATTCGCTCATTTTCTCTCCACGCCAGCACACGACGGCGTCGTCGTAGACCGACAGCGCCTTGTTGGGGATAACAAGGTTCTCGTCAATGCCGAGCACACGTCCGAATCCCTCGCAGGTGGGGCATGCGCCGTAAGGGTTGTTGAAGTTGAACAGTTGGTCGGTTGGCTCGATAAACTCGATGCCGTCCTCCTCGAATCGTTTTGAGAAAGCCGCGGCCGCGATGCCGTCGGGCGTCCATGCGAGCAGACTGCATTGCCCGTCGCCTTCGTAGAACGCCGTTTCCACAGAGTCGGTAAGGCGGCTTATGGTGTCGGCGTCGGAAGAGACGGTCAGACGGTCGATTAGCAGGTTGCAGTTCGTGTCGCAGTCTTTGGCATCGTCAATCTGTAGAAATTCGCCGTTGCGCTCAATGCGTGAGAAGCCTTCCTTTTTGTAGATGTCGAGCTGCTCCTCGATGGTTCGTCCAGATGGCAGGACGATGGGTGCGACGATGGCGATGCGTGTGCCGTCGGCATAGTTTTTCATGCATTCAACAACATCATCCACCGTGTTTTTCTTCACCAAGTTGCCCGACACGGGCGAGAACGTCTTGCCGATACGAGCAAACAGCAGCCGCAGATAGTCGTAGATTTCCGATGCTGTTCCCACCGTGCTTCGCGGGTTGCGCGTCGACACTTTCTGCTCGATGGCGATGGCAGGCGGCAATCCTTTAATGAAGTCGCATTCAGGCTTCTGCATACGGCCGAGAAACTGCCGGGCATACGATGACATGCTCTCCACGTAACGCCGTTGTCCTTCGGCATAAAGCGTGTCGAACGCCAACGACGATTTGCCGGAGCCGGAAAGTCCGGTGATAACGATGAATTTGCCGCGAGGAATCTCCAAATCTATGTTTTTCAGATTGTTGACCCTTGCGCCTTTTATGATGATATTGTTGTTCGCCATACGTTAATTTTTCAATTTGTCGAAGTCTATTCCCGAAGGCGACTGGAACGCTCTCAAGCCGAACTTGCCGAGCGAGGCGTAAGCCGTCTCTACAATTTCCGCCTTGAAGTGCTCAAAATCGACCCATTGCGTGCATGAAGTGAAGCAGTAAAGCTCCACGGGCAGTCCGCAAGCCGACACTGGCTGTTGGCGCACCATCAGGTGCGGCTGTGGGTTGGTGAGTGGATTTGAACGCATGCGGTGCTCCATATAGAATCGGAAAAAGAATAGGTTTGTCACATCGGTGCCGTATGTCGGGCAGTCGGGAATCATTGCTGCCAGGCGTTCAGCCTCGTCGGCAGAGCACTTGTGCACCGAAGTTATGTCGATATAGACAAGTTCGCGCATCCGGCGTCCGCCTTCGTCCCACATGTTGCGGAAGTTCTGAAACGACTCTGTAATCAGCGCATGTGTGGGGATGGTTGTGACCGAATTGTCCCAATTCTGCACTTTCACGAAATTGAGAGTCACGGCGGTTACCAGACCGTTGGCACCGCGCTTTTCGAGAATCATCCAGTCGCCCGGCCGCAGGATGTCGTAGTAGTTGATTTGTATGCCTGCTACAAGTCCCATTATCGAGTCCTTAAACACCAGCATGAGCACGGCTGCCGAGGCACCGAGTCCGGCAAGGATGGTGCTTGGCTCACGGTTGAGCAATATGCTGATAGCAAGGATTATGCCCACGCATACCACAAGAATCTTGAATGTCTGGTATATACCCGTCAGCGGACGTTTTCTCAGCAGCTCGGATTCAGAGCTGATAATCTGGAACGAAGAGATGAACGCGCATACCAGTCGTGTGGATATTGCGACGATGAGCAGCAGAAACGCTTTGTCGATGACTGTCACGGTCATCGGATGGTCGCTGAACAGCATTGGCACGAACACATAGGCGAGCAGTGCCGGGAGCAGGTATGCCGCCAGGTTGAGCACGCGGCTGTTGAACAGATGGTCGTCCCATGTTGCATCGGTCTTTTCCGTGAACCGTTTGACAAGAGGAAATACTATCTTCTTGAGCAGAAAGTATGCCAGCAGACAGATTGCGGCTATGATGCCTATGCCAAGCAGTCTGTCGGCGGAGGATAGGTTGGCAGGGTGGTCGGAAAAACCGACGATGTCATAGAAAGACAACATGGCTTGCTATTTCTTTTTTTCTTCCGGAGCGAACTCGTTTTTGAAGTCGATTGCCACGCGCGGGCGAAGCAATGCGCGGACAACGAGAACCACACCGGCAATGATGAACGGAAGGCTTAGAAGCTGTCCCATGTTGAGGAGCATTCCCACTTCGAAACTTTCCTGTGGGTTCTTGACAAACTCGATGAGGAAGCGGCATAAGAAAAGAACTACGAAAAACACTCCGGTAATCAGTCCGCGGCGTTCCTCTGAGTTGCGCTTCCAGTACATCCACATCAGCAGTCCGAACAGTGCGAAGTAGCAAAGAGCCTCATAAATCTGCGTAGGGTGGCAAGCCACCTTGTAACCGTATTCGGCACACATGTTCTGCCATTCCAGAGAGTCGACAAAATAGAATCCCCACGGAAGCGTGGTGACATGTCCGAAAATCTCGGAGTTGAAAAGATTGCCCAGACGGATAAGTCCGCCGACGAGAGCCACAGGCACCACAAGACGGTCGAGAGTCCACAGCGGTGAGCGCTTGGTGACGAAATAGGAGTAGAGGCAGATTCCGATAAGGATGCCTATAGCCCCGCCGTGGCTTGCAAGTCCGCCTTCCCAGACTTTGAGTATCTCGGAAGGGTGCTGCGAGTAGTAGTCCCACGCGTAGAAGAACACGTGTCCGAGGCGTGCGCCCACGATGGTGCAGATCACCACAATCACGAAAATCGAATCCACCCAGCTGCTGCGCTCTCCCTCGTGCTTGAACATTTTCGGCAGAATCCAAGCGCCGAGGATAAAGCCGATGGCAAACATCAGTCCGTACCAGCGGATGGTGATTGGCGATGAAATCAAGTCGGGGTTGCAGTCCCACGTTATAAAGTTAAGAATTTGTGCAGTCATATCGTTGAATTTTTACTGTTCAGAAATCAGGCCGTAAAGTTACGCAATTCTGCGCTAACAGCCAACATTATTTTCTTTTGAGCAGACGCGGGAAGAGACGCCGGAAGCGTGTTAGCGGCACCGAAAGGCTTCCTCCGGCAATCACCAGGGTCACAGCCACGATTATGAGCACCAGTCCGACGCTTTGCCGTGCCGACATTGTCTCTCCGAAAATCATGATGCCGAAGAATATTGCGGTGACTGGCTCCAGCGCGCCGAGAATTGCGGTTGGGGTGGAGCCGATGCTCTGGATTGCGGCGGTGGTGCACAGGAAGGATATCGCCGTGGGAAATACGGCAAGACCCAGCACGTTGCCCCACATATACCAGTGCGACGGCATCGTTATCTGTCCAATCCACAGCAGTCTGATTATGAACACAGAGAGCCCGAACACGAGAACGTAGAGCGTGATTTTCAGTGTAGGCTCGTCCTTGATGGCTTTCACGCGGTTTACGCCAACGAGATAGATGGCATAGGAGAGCGACGAGAAAAACACGATGATTGAGCCCACAAGGCTTATTGTCGACCCGTCCTCGTTTTTGTAGAGCAGGGCGATGCCGAGCAGTGCCGAGAGCATGCACACTACGGTTGCCACCCTGAGCCGCTCATGAAACATTACAGCCATTATCAGAGCCACCAGAATGGGGTATATGAACAGCAGCGTGGAGGCGATGCTCGCTCCCATATAGCCGTAGCTGAGAAACAACGTGAGCGACGACAGCGCTATCATCACGCCGAAAAACAGCAGCGGAGCCACCTCGCAACGCTTTATCGCCAGGCTGCGTCCACGGGCCTTGAGCATTATCGCAAGGAGTGGAATGGCGAAGAGATAGCGGAAAAACAGCACGGAGTCGGAGTCCATGCCGTCGTCGTATAGTGGCAGCGCGAACAGTGGGTTCATGCCGTATGTGGCGGCAGCCACTGCTCCGAGAAAATAGCCTTTAGCTTTGCCTGTCATGTCGAATGTTTTTATGTATGATGAGTTAATGTTGTGCCATGCGGCGTAGTATGGGTTTCTGCCATTTTTTTTACTGTTAAAATAAGTGGATACTACATATCCTCAATTGAGGTGCAAAGATAGCAATTCGCATAAAAAAATGAAAATTTAGGTGAAAAAGCGGGACCAAATGTGTTGCCCATTGCAAAGATTTCGTAACTTTGCAATGAAAGAACGGCAACAATGAAGCAGACGAACCAACATACAGTCTTATTCCAGCGGTACTTCCGGCAAGCGGACACCGCGGCGTTGTCGTCGACGATATAAGCCAGTCAGCACGATTTGTGTGGATTGGCTATTTTTTTATTCGGACATTAACTTATTCAATAAGACGAAGATATATATGGAAAACGAAAGTCTTGTATCGATTTCCGACTTCTCAAAGCAGGAGATGCTGGATTTGCTCGAGGATATGAAATATTTTGAGGCAAACCCGAACCGGAAACTTCTTGAGGGCAAAGTCGTGGCGACTCTGTTTTTTGAGCCGTCGACACGCACCCGCCTGAGTTTTGAAACCGCAGTGAACCGTCTTGGCGGACGGGTGATTGGATTCTCCGATGCGGCAACGTCGAGTTCGTCGAAGGGCGAGACGCTAAAGGACACAATCATGATGGTCAACAACTATGTCGACCTGATAATAATGCGCCACTATCTTGAGGGCGCGGCGCGCTATGCGTCGGAGGTGTCGCGTGTGCCGGTCATCAATGCCGGTGACGGTGCCAACCAGCATCCGTCGCAGACAATGCTCGACCTTTACTCTATCTATAAGACTCAGGGCACGCTGCGCGACTTGACAATTACCATGGTGGGCGACTTGAAATATGGCCGCACGGTGCATTCTCTGCTGATGGCAATGTCGTATTTCAACCCTACGTTCAATTTCGTGGCGTGCAACGAGCTGCAAATGCCACAGGAATACAAGGACTTCTGCAATGAGCACGGCATCCGTTACCGCGAGACTCACGAGTTCTCGCCGGACGTGATCAATGAGAGCGACATCATTTATATGACGCGCGTGCAGCGCGAGCGTTTCTCCGACCTTGAGGAATATGAGCGTGTGAAGAATCTATACAATCTCCACAATTCGATGCTCGACGACAGCAAGCCAACGGTGCGCATCCTGCATCCGCTGCCACGTGTAGGCGAGATTTCGCAGGATGTCGACGATAATCCGAAAGCCTACTATTTCCAGCAGGCGCAGAACGGACTCTATGCCCGTCAGGCAATCATTTGCAAAGTTTTAGGTATTAACGTAAAGGAACTCAGAGAAAATGAACGATAACAGCAAACTCGCCGTCGCCGCTTTGCAGAATGGCACGGTGATTGACCATATTCCGTCCCACCTCGTTTTCAAGGTGGTGCGTCTGCTTGATTTGGAAAATGTTGAGGGCAGTGTCACAATCGGCTATAACCTCGACAGCAAGAAACTCGGCAAAAAAGGAATCTTGAAAGTGTCGGGCGTGACTTTTCCTGAAGAGACACTCAACCGCCTGGCTTTGGTTGCGCCAAACGTCAACGTGAACATCATCGAGGACTACAAAGTGGTGAAAAAGTTCAAGGTGACGCTTGCCGACGGCATTGTCGACATCGTGCGGTGCACCAATCCCAAGTGCATCACAAACAACGAGCCGATGCGCACGTATTTCAACGTCATCGACAAGGACAATGTGACGCTGAAATGCCGCTACTGCGAGCGGATGATTGAAAAGGAGGATATAGAACTGAAGTAAGGGCTGATGGCAAAGAAAGTGTGGCGTCCGGGCACGATGATTTATCCGCTTCCGGCTATTCTTGTGGGGTGTGGCAACGCCCCGGAAAACTATAACCTGATAACCGTGGCGTGGGTTGGCACGATATGTTCCGACCCTGCCATGTGCTATGTGTCGGTGCGCAAGGAGCGTCACAGCTACGCATTGCTGAAGGAAAACATGGAGTTTACGCTCAATCTCACAAACCGCGACATGGCACGTGCCGCAGACTGGTGTGGAGTGAGGTCGGGCAGGGACTACGACAAGTTTGCGGAAACGGGGCTCACTCCGCGCCGCGGCATGATGGTGCAGGCTCCATATATTGAGGAGGCGCCGCTGTCTATCGAGTGCCGCGTGAAGGAGATAATCCCGTTGGGCAGCCACGACATGTTTATATCTGAAGTGCTTTGCACGCTTGCCGACGAGCGTTTCATCAATCCGGAAACCGGAGCGTTCGATATGCAGGCAGCCGACCTTATCGCCTATGCCCACGGCAACTATTACGGACTTGGCGACAAGATAGGCAAGTTTGGCTGGTCGGTGCAGAAAAAGAAATAATTATAAAACTTATTATATAAGACCAATATGAAAAGAGACGATTTGATTTTCGACATCATCGAGCGCGAACATCAGCGCCAGAAGAAAGGCATAGAGTTGATTGCCTCTGAAAACTTTGTCAGCGACCAAGTGATGCGCGCCATGGGGTCGTGCCTCACAAACAAGTATGCAGAAGGCTATCCCGGCCACCGCTACTATGGCGGATGTCAGGTGGTCGATGAGGCGGAAACGCTTGCCATCGAGCGCGTGAAGGAAATCTTCGGCGCCGAGTATGCCAACGTGCAGCCGCATTCTGGTGCGCAGGCAAATATGGCTGTGTTTATGGCAACGATGAAACCAGGCGACAAATTCCTCGGATTGAACTTGTCGCACGGCGGTCACCTCAGTCATGGTTCACCTGTGAATTTCTCAGGCTTGGTTTTCCATGCCCTTGAGTATGGTGTGAAGGAAGACACCGGTTTGGTCGACTACGACATGATGGAGGAAGTGGCTCTCCGCGAGCGTCCGAAACTGATTATCGGAGGCGCGAGCGCATATTCACGCGAGTGGGACTATGCACGCATGCGTAAGATTGCCGATGAAATAGGCGCGTTGTTGATGATCGACATGGCTCACCCTGCCGGACTTATCGCTGCCGGACTGCTCGACAATCCGTTGAAATATGCGCATATCGTGACATCTACAACCCACAAGACTCTCCGCGGTCCGCGCGGCGGCTTGATTTTGCTCGGCAAGGATTTCGAGAATCCATGGGGCAAAACGACACCTAAGGGCGTTGTGAAGAAGATGTCGGCAATTCTCGACTCTGCGGTGTTCCCTGGTGTTCAGGGCGGTCCGCTTGAGCATGTGATTGCCGCCAAGGCTGTGGCTTTCGGCGAGGCTTTGCAGCCGGAATACAAAGACTATCAGAAGCAGGTGAAGAAGAATGCCAAGGCTATGGCGGAGGCTATGATTGCAAAGGGCTACAAGATTGTGAGCGGCGGCACAGACAACCACTGCATCCTTGTGGATTTGCGCACCCGTTTCCCGGAACTCACCGGCAAGGTGGCAGAGAAGGTGCTCGTTGACGCCGACATCACTGCCAACAAGAATATGGTGCCGTTCGATAGCCGCTCTCCGTTCCAAACTTCGGGTGTGCGTCTGGGCACGGCTGCCATCACTACACGTGGCGTGAAGGAAGACCTCATGGGCGACATTGTGGAGATGATTGACACGGTGCTCAGCCACAACGAGGATGAGGCGGTTATCCGCTCTGTGCGCGAGAAGGTGAACGCCATGATGGCGGACTATCCGATGTTTGCATATTGATTTGTATGTTAATGGTATAATAAAAGCAATCCCGGAGACGATGGTTTCCGGGATTGCTTTTATTATTTGTGCTTGATTTGAGTTCAGTGGACAGGAACGATTGTCAGTTCGATGCCCATCTCCTCGATGGCGTGTGCCGTTGACGGAGAGATGTGCGAGTCGGTGATGATGTGGTCCACGTCTTTAGTGTCGACAATCTTGCTGAAGCCGCGGCGTCCGAATTTTGATGAGTCGGCAAGCACGATGGTCTTCTGGGCGGTTTGTATCATCACGCGGTTGAGGATTGCCTCCATCATATCGGTTGTTGTGATGCCGAAATCGAGATCGATGCCGTCGACACCGATAAACAATTTGCTGCAGGAGAAGTCGCTCAATGCCGATTCTGCGTATTTGCCGACCACCGACAGACTGCTGTGACGGAGGATTCCGCCAAGCTCGATGATGTCGATGTTGTGGTCGTTGGCAAGGATGCGCGCCACTTCGAGCGATGCCGTTATCACGGTCAGCTTGTCGGACGTGTGGATGTTGCGCGCCAACGCGTGTACAGTGGTGCCGGAAGCAATGAGGATGGAGTCGCGCGGCGTGATCAGCTGCGCTGCCGCTGCGCCGATGAGCCGTTTCTCCTCCACATACAATCGATCCTTCTCGCTTACATTTTTGTTTTCGCTGTAAGGGTCTATGAGGTTTGCTTTACCGTGGTTGCGGTAGAGTTTCTTTTTTTTCTCAAGTTCCGTCAAGTCTTTTCGTATCGTAACCGATGAGACGTTGAGTTGCTCAGACAAGTCGGTGACAAGCAACGAGTCCTGCTGCATGAGCAGGTCGAGGATAAGTGATTGCCTTTCGTCTTTAGTCATGTGAATTATTATATGTTATGATTTGATTTCAAAGTTTTTGATTCGCTCTGCAAAATAACGAAAAAATAACAGTTTTGCAAAATATTTTTAGTGAAAGACCCCAAAATATGTTGCATAACATACAAATTTCCTTGCTAAATTTCAGAATGAAATAAAAATCGATTTTAAATGAAAAAAATAACCGAAAAAGTTTCGTATCTCAATTATTGTTTATACATTTGTGGTGTAATGAAAGATGATGGCTTTCATCGCACTAAAACGAAACCGAATAAGAAACTTTTGCCTTTGAAATTTAAAAAAAATGGAAAAACTTATCTCAAACGTTTGTAATCTAAATGGTTACGCCAATTCTATAGGGGGGGGTATTACTCTCTGCCGCTTTCTGAGGCCATAACTTTTATGGATGGTGATGCTCGTGGCATTGCTGTGTTTTCGGCGTTTGAAATAAATCTATCTTCAGAACAAAATAATAATAGGAATATAGGCACCGGCTGGCAGTAGGACGTAACTGCCGGCCGGTTCTCTTTTTGTGTGACGTCAGCAAAGGGAGAGGCCTGAAACAAATAGAAAGGATAAAAACCTAATTTTTTATTAATCAACAAAATATTATTTATGAAATCAAACTTCACTTGCATCAAAAAGATGCCAGTATACTTACTGTCTGCCTCTTTTTGCCTGGGTATGTTCTCTTGTCAGGACGATGTGAGAACTGATGGATACTCCACAATGGACGTTCCGGAACTTCATGCTCTTTCTGCCGAGCAGAAGGAGGTGATCGACTACACACCCAAAAACATCGTCATCGCTCACCGCGGAACAGAGTTCTGGGCTCCGGAAGAGAGTGAGGCTGCTATGCGCTGGGCTCGTAACATCGGCGCTGACTACATAGAGTGTGACCTTCAGAAAACAAAAGACGGTGTGATTCTTGCGCTTCACGATGAAAGCCTTCTCCGCACAACCGACGTTGAGGTGATTTATCCAAGCCGTCAGAATGACTATGTGAGCGCGTTCACTTATGATGAGTTGCTGAAACTCGACATCGGTTCTTGGTTCAACGAGGCCAACCCGGAGCAGGCACGCAGCTCGTTTGTAGGTCTTGACATCCTTACTCTCGACGACGTGCTTATGATTGCCGAGGGCTACCGCATCAAGCGTGACGCCGACGGCAAGCGTATCGTCAACCGTGACGAGAAAGGAAACTATGTGAGCACGCAGTATGAGCTCGACCCGTATGACAACGGCAACCGTCCAGGTGTCTATATCGAGACAAAGGCTCCTTACTTGTTCGCCGGTATGGAGAAGGCGTTGTGCGCATGCTTGAAGAAACATGGATGGTATGATGAGGACGCCAGCAAAATGAAAAAGATCGCTTATAAAGATGGTGTTCCTGGAAAGGTGGATATCGCCAACACAAAGGCGCGCATCATCCTTCAGACATTCAGCCTCGGCGGTCTTATCAATATGAACAAGGAGTTCAAACGCAAGATTCCTACATTGTTCTTGATGTTTGACATGACAAACTCGACTCCTGCTTCTTACGCAGAGAAAATCAACTTCGCAATCGACAACGGTGCGACTGCAATGGGTCCGAACATCGACTATATCAAGGGCTATCCTACAAGCTTGTTCCCATGGCAGGGCGACATGATCCGCCGCACAGGAATGGACATCCACGCTTGGACATTCAACACTCAGGAGCAACTCTTGAAGTATACAGGTCCTTGGTGCGACCCGAAGAAGGAAGGTGGCGCAGACAAGAACTATGTTGACGGTGTGTTCACCAACCACGCTGATATCGCCATCAATTTCTACCGCGAGACTCTCGAAGGCTATCTTGCAAAAGGCTTGAACTACTTCCGCTCGAATGCAAAATGCGGTCTGCCGGACAACTTGCACAAAAACACTCCGGCGAAGACTGCACAGCAAGTGCTCGACGAACTTCATTATGCGAAATAAACCTAACCACGAACAAGAAATATATAATTGAAATAACAGTATGAAAAAATATATCTTAGCTTTGGGTGTTTGCTGTATGGCTGGCGCGATGCCATTGTTTGCCCAGGAAAGCAATTCTGAACTGACCGAAGCACAACGCGAGTTGCAAGGCTACATGGATGAGGGTCTTGTGAAATTCAAGTCAGACAACGACAAGTTCTCATTCCGTGTTGGCGGTCGCGTCGCTATCGACGGTGCTCATTATATCGACGATTACACCGACCGCGGTTCGGGCGCGAAATTCTCTGCCGCACGCATCCGCATCATGAGTAAGATCGGATCGAAGGTGGATATGAAACTTGATTTCGACTTCGCTTCGAAAAATTGGTTGAAGGACGCATATCTGCGTTGGCACACAAACAAGAATGGTTTCCTCCGTGTAGGTAACTTCGCAGAGCCGTTCTCGGCTGAGAATATCCAGAGCACTATGGACTATCCGTTCATCAACAAGTCGGCTACTGTAGCTGCTCTCGGCACAGGCCGTGCAATCGGTGTCAGCTATCGCTACTATCACAAATACTTCTGGGCTGAGGGTGGTGTGTTCTCACAGAAATTCTCAAACCCGACAGAAGTTGTCAAAGGCGGTGATATGGGCTATGCATTGTCAGCCCGCCTGCTCGGACGCGTGAGCGGTGACGACTGGGCATTCCATGCCGGTGGTTCTGTAAACTATGGCCGTCCTGACGCAAACGGTTTCACAAACGGTTCTGACGATTACAACCGCACTGTGACTTTGTCTTCAAATCTTGAGTCTTGCGTTGACAACACCAAATTCCTCAATGCAACAATCAACAACGTGAAGACCGGTCTGAAATTCGGTGCCGAAGTGATGGCAAGCTATAAGAAAGTGTATGTGAAGGGCGAGTGGCTGCACGCTGACTATGTGCGTGAGCGCGACTGGGACTACAACTTCACCTCATCGCTCGGAACGCTGCTTTCAACAATGTTCCCAACGCTGTCGGCTTACCAGAGTCTTATGGGTGTTGACCAGAACGCCAAATTCTACGGCTATACAGTGGAGGCTGGTTTCATGATTCTTGGCAAGAACTATCGCTACAACAGTGTTGACGCTTTGATGAACCGTCCGAAAGGCAAATCGCTTGAGGTTGTAGCACGCTTCAACCACACCGATCTTAACGACATCATGGCAGGCCACATGTTCTACGGCGGCAAGTTCTATTCAAGCACGCTCCACCAGTCATTCGGCGTGGCTGACCAGTCAGTTATTGGCGGCAAGGCCGATACATTCACGTTGGGTGTCAACTACTACGTTACTGATAATATCGTAGCTCGCTTGAACTATTCTTATCAGAAACTCAACCAAGAGTATACAAAGGAATTCATGCTCGACAAGAACCTGCACTCAATCCAGGCTCGCGTGGCGTTTGAGTTCTAAGCATACAAAGATAATTATAGATGAAAGAATGTATTTAGTCATTGCGCAGTGATTGCGCTTTGCTAAAGATTAACTCCGAAAGTCTTCCCGCTTTCGGAGTTTTTTTGCTCTTGTGCTATAAAAATATGTTTTATAACATAAAAACGAAAGTTTTTGCTTTCGTGGCGAAATTTTTTTTGCTTTTTTCAAGAAAAAGTTTCGGAAAAAGTTTCGTGAATAAAAAAATGTATATAATTTTGCTGCGAAATGAAACATAAACGGTTTTGACATAGAAACCAGGGATTTTATTTTGATACTTCGTTAGTTTAAAGAGACATGGTAAATAAAGAGAACGAATATGACGTAATAGTCATAGGAGGAGGAGCAACAGGAGCCGGCACGGCGCGCGACTGCGCGTTGCGTGGCTTGCGCGTTTTGCTGCTGGAGCGTTTCGATTTCGCTTCGGGAGCCACAGGCCGCAACCACGGACTGCTTCACAGCGGCGCCCGCTATGCGGTGACCGACAAGGAGTCGGCTTCGGAGTGCATCAAGGAAAACATGATTCTGCGCAAGGTGGCAAGCCACTGCGTGGAGGAGAACGACGGCTTGTTCATCACCCTGCCGGAAGACGACCTGGCATATCAAGCAACGTTTGTTAAGTCGTGTCAAGAGGCTGGCATCAACGCCGAAATCATCGATCCGGAGTTGGCTAAGCGCATGGAGCCGTCGGTCAATCCTACGATTGTCGGAGCGGTGAAAGTGCCTGATGGCTCTGTCGATCCGTTCCGCCTCACTCTCGCCAACATTATCGACGCAAAAGCCCATGGGGCGAAAATCCTTGTGTATCACGAGGTGCTTTCGCTTGTCAAGGAGCAGAACCGCGTGATTGGCGTTGAGGTTTTCGACCATAAGACTAAGGAGAAAAGCAAATATTTCGCACCGTTGACCATCAACGCCGGTGGTATCTGGGGCCACAACATCGCCGCTATGGCAGGCTGCCGTGTAGGTATGTTCCCAGCCAAAGGCTCGTTGCTGATTTTCGGACACCGTGTTAACAATATAGTGCTCAATCGTTGCCGCAAGCCGGCCAACGCCGATATCCTCGTGCCGGGCGACACAATCTGCCTTATCGGTACGACATCAAGCCGTGTGGGATTCGACGAGGTCGACGACATGCGCGTCACTCCCGATGAGGTCGACTTGCTGCTCACCGAGGGCGAGAAACTCGCGCCGGCGTTGGCGTCGACACGCATCCTCCGCGCTTATGCGGGTGTGCGTCCGTTGGTTGCCAGCGACGACGATCCTTCGGGACGAAACATCAGCCGCGGCATCGTGCTTCTCGACCATGAGACACGCGACGGTGTGCCTGGTTTCGCCACAATCACCGGTGGAAAGCTGATGACCTACCGCTTGATGGCGGAATGGGCTGCCGACCTGGCCTGCAAGAAACTCGGCGTGGACAAGAAGTGTGTCACAGCCGAAACTCCGCTTCCGGGTTCGCGCGCTCCGAAAAACGTGCCGTCGGGCAAGACTTTCGATATGAGTGTCGGTCAGAAATCAGCATATCATCGTCATGGCGAGCTCGCCGACAAAATCGCTGCAAGCACAGAGTACGACAACAGTCTTGTGTGTGAATGCGAGGATGTTTCGGTGGGAGAGGTCAACTACGCGTTGAACGAGCTTCATGTGACAAATATGATCGACCTGCGCCGCCGCACCCGTGTGGGTATGGGAACGTGCCAGGGTGAGCTTTGTGCCTGCCGTGCAGCTGGACTTCTCGGCGAGGCGCACAACTGCGCCAAAAAAGCTAAGGGCGACCTTGCTTCGTTCCTCAATGAGCGTTGGAAAGGTGTGTATCCGGTGGCTTGGGGCGATGCTTTGAGAGAAAATGAGTTCACACAGTGGCTTTACGGCGGTGTGTGCGACATGAAACTTAACAACGAGGAGGTAGAAAAATGAAATTCGATACAGTAATTATCGGCGGCGGACTCAGCGGACTCGCCTGTGGCATCCGCCTGCAGAAGAAGGGCGTCAAGTGCGCCATTATCTCTGCCGGACAGAGCGCATTGCATTTCTCTTCCGGCTCGTTCGAGCTGCTCAACCGTCTGCCTGACGGTACAGCTGTGGAAAATCCAGTGGAGGCAGTTGCGAAACTCGAAGCCTCTCATCCATATAAGAAAATCGGAGATTTCGCCAAATATGCATCCGAGGCAAAACAACTGCTTGCCGACAGTGGTGTGGAAGTGGAAGGCGAGGCAACGGAAAATGCGTTGCATCTCACTCCGATGGGCACATTGAAACCGGCTTGGCTGACATTGTCGGAGTTCAACCGTTTCAAGGGTGCTGAAGAATTCAAGGGCAAGAAGGTGCGTGTTGCCAACATCGCAGGTTTCTTGGATTTCAATATGAAATTCGTGACCGACGCGTTGGAGGACATGGGTGCCGAGTGCTGTCAGGAGCTTATTCATATCGAAGAGGTCGACCGTCTGCGCAAAAGCCCTACAGAAATGCGCGCCACTAACATTGCGCGCGTTCTTGACAAAGAGAACATACATAATCAGTTATTGACCATACTTAAAAATTACTCTATTGGGGTTGATGCGGTGGTATTGCCGGCCGCAGTGGGACTCGCTTCTCAGAAACTTGTGAAAGCGTTACGAAAAGCAGAGCCGTCTGTAGTCTTAGTGCCGACAATGCCACCTTCGGTGTCAGGGATTCGCACACAGCAGCAGCTTCGCCGCGAGTTTGAGCGTCTTGGAGGCGTGTTCATGCTTGGCGACAGTGTGGTGCGTGCCGACGTCGAAGGAGGAAAGGTCAAGGCTGTATACACAATAAATCATGCAGATAACGGCATAAAAGCCGACAATTATATCCTGACCACAGGCAGTTTCTTCAGCAACGGCTTGGTGGCTCATTCAAACGAAATTGTGGAGCCGGTGTTCGGACTCGATGTTGATTTTGCGGCAGACCGTGCCGAATGGTGCGACCCACAGTTCTTCAACAAGCAGGGTTATCAGACATTCGGAGTTGCCACCGATGCCAATTTCAATGTGAAGAAAGGAGGCAAAGTGCTTGAGAATCTCTATGCCGCAGGTTCGGTGCTCAGCGGATTCAATGCTCTCTATGAGGGTTGCGGAGCCGGAGTGGCGCTTTTGACCGCATTGTATGTCGCAGACAATTTGAAATAAACGAAAGGAAACAATGGAAAACTTACAAGATAAAAACATTTCCGCCAACAATTTCGAGCAGTGCATAAAGTGCACAGTCTGCACGGTATACTGCCCGGTGGTTCCGGTGAATCCGAACTATCCAGGTCCGAAGCAGGCAGGACCCGACGGCGAGCGTCTCCGCTTGAAAAGAGGCGAATTTTTTGACGAGGCGTTGAAGTATTGCCTTAACTGCAAGCGTTGCGAGGTGGCTTGTCCGTCGAATGTGAAAATCGGCGACATCATTCAGTCGGCGCGCATAAAATACAGCAAACACCGTCCGTCACTCCGCGACAAGTTGCTTGCCAACACTGATTTTATGGGCACATTCGCCACGATGGTCGCTCCGGTGACCAATTTCGCGCTTGGCTTGAAGCCAGTGAAGATGGTGATGGACAGCGTGCTTAAGATCGACGGTCACCGCACGTTCCCGAAATATTCCGGACAGAAATTCGAAACGTGGTTCCAGCGCAACGCCGAAGCGCGTCAGGATGCGTTTAAGAAGCATATCAGCTTCTTCCATGGTTGCTATGTCAACTACAACTATCCGCAACTCGGCAAGGATTTCGTGGCTGTAGCCAACGCTCTCGGCTATGGTGTGCATCTCCTTGATGAGGAGAAGTGCTGTGGTGTGGCTCTGATTTCCAACGGATTGATAAATCAGGCGAAGAAGCAGGCCGCGCTCAACGTGTCGTCGATACGCAAGTCGGTCAACGAGGACAATCGCCCGGTTGTGGGAGTTTCGTCGACATGCGTGTTCACTATGCGCGATGAATATCCTCACTTGCTCGGTGTCGACAATTCCGACGTGCGCGATCAGATTAATCTTGCAACCCGCTTTGTGCAGATGTTGATTGAAAACGGTGCGAAACTTAAGTTCCGCGATGATTTCCATATGAAAGCCGCTTACCATACGCCGTGCCACATGGAGAAACTCGGATGGTCGTATTATTCAATCGACCTGCTCCGCAAGATTCCGGGCATGGAACTGACGGTTCTTCCGTCGCAATGCTGCGGTATTGCCGGAACGTATGGTTTCAAGAAGGAAAACTATGAAACCTCACAAGGTATCGGTTCTTCGCTTTTCGCAGAGATTGAAAAGGCGAAAGTCGATGTTGTGGCAACCGATTGTGAAACCTGCAAGTGGCAGATCGAGATGTCGACACCTACGAAGGTGGAGCATCCGATATCCATACTTGCGCGCGCTCTCGACCTTGAGGCAACGGAAAAATTGAACAAGTAAGAAGGAGTGGTTGAGGGAGATGCGTGCAATCTGGCGTTTTCCTCGAAACTCTTGAGCATAAATTTTTTATGGTTTGTTTAGGATTGTAATTGGTTGATTTTAAACCTTTTCTTCGTGACATAGTAATTTTTTTGGAAAAATTCTCGTAAATTTCGTGGTGAAATCCAAAAAATATTACTATGTTTGCGAACGAAAACAAAAGTTTTCCTAACGAAACCGAAAAAATAGAGAATAAGAAATTAACTTATAATAAAAACTACACAAAAATCTATTTAATCATGTCAGGTTTTTTAACACCCCCTCCCTTTAAGCCAGAAATGGCAAAGGAGAAGATAGACTCGACTTACAAGAACTATCGTTGGCAGGTATTCTTAGGTATCTTTATCGGCTATGCCGGTTTCTACATTGTCCGTAAGAACTTCTCAATGGCTATCCCGGCGTTGGCGCCGTTTGGCTTTGAAAAAGGCGAGCTTGGTATCGTTCTTTCGATGAACGCCATTGCATACGGATTCTCAAAATTCTTGATGGCATCAATCAGCGACCGCAGCGACGCCCGCAAGTTCCTCCCGTTGGGACTTGTCTGCGCAGCGTTGTCAATGTTGTTCATGATTGTACCTATTCAATGGATCGGCGCAGAAAACAAAGGCCTGGCGATTACATTGATGGCAGTGCTCAACTTCCTCGTAGGTTGGTTTAACGGTATGGGTTGGCCTCCGTGCGGACGCGTGATGACCCACTGGTTCTCGATCAAGGAACGCGGCACATGGATGTCGTTCTGGAACTGCGCCCACAATGTGGGTGGAGCCTTGGTAGGCCCGATGGCTGTTTACGGCGCAATGTGGTTCGGTTCATGGTTCTATGGCGCACAGGAACAGTACTACTTCCTTATCGGTACTTACGCATTCCCTGCAGCAACAGCTATTCTTATCGCCATTCTCGCATACTTGATGATTCGCGACACCCCACAATCGTGCGGTCTTCCTTCAATTGAGAAGTGGAGCGGTTGCGCCGGCAAGAACTACGATGCCAAGAAGTCGGAAGAAGTGCTTTCAACTGCACAGATTTTCCGCACAGTGCTCAGCAACAAGCTGCTTTGGTACATCGCAATCGCAAATGCATTTGTATACATGGTTCGTTACGGATGTCTTGACTGGGCTCCTACAATCCTTACAGAAAGAGGTATCAACCTTAAAGATGCAGGTTGGGCATATTTCGCATACGAGATGGCAGCCATCCCAGGCACAATCATCTGCGGCTGGTTGAGCGACAAGGTGTTCCACGGACGCCGCGCGTTGCCGACAATCATCTTCATGGCGTTGATTATCGTTGCAATCATTGTCTATATGGAAAACCTCGACAACTTGAACGTGGTTATCGGCTGCTTGATCGCTATCGGCTTCTTGATCTACGGTCCTGTGATGTTGATCGGTGTTCAGGCACTCGACTTGGCTCCGAAGAATGTTGCTGGTACAGCTGCCGGCTTGACAGGCTTCATGGGTTACGTGCTCGGTACAGCAGTTTTGGCAAACATCGTTATCGGTTATGTCGCTGAAGGCGCAGGTTGGGAATGGACATTCATCCTCCTTATCGGAGCATGCGTACTCTCAATCGTATTCATGGCATTCACCTACAAGCAGGAACAATATCTTGTAGAGCAGAAAAACGCTAATAAATAACAGTTAGGAAAATAAGTGCCGTCCGGCAAAGAAAACTGGGCGGCACTTTTAAATCCCAATAAAAAATATCACTTTGCATCGCGGTTATTGAAACGGGTGCGGAGCAAACAAAGAAAATTATTGAAATTCTTTCATCTATAATTATTTAATTACTTATGAACAAACAGATTGTAAAGCTTGGTATGTTGGGCCTCGTTGCCGCAACTGCCATTACATCTTGCTCTGATGAACAGCAATTCGTTGACTTCAATCAGCAGGCAAAGAAATTTGAGGTTCAAGTTTTGAACGACGACCTCGCAAAAGTACGTGACTATGTACCTTTGTACGCAGTTATCGCACACCGCGGTAGTACATACTGGACACCGGAAGAAACAGAGGCTTCTTGGCGTTGGGCACGCGATATGGGTGCCGACTACTTGGAGTCAGACCTTCAGGCAACAAAAGACGGTGTCGTATTGTCACTCCACGATGACAACTTGAAACGCACAACCAACATCCAGACCGTATTCAGCGACCAGGTGCCTAACATCCGTAAGGCTTTCTACCGTTCGCTTACTTACGAAGACGGTACACCATGTAACTTCTCTGAAGAAGATATCAACGCTCAGTACAACAACGACCTTGGCAACTACTACAGCTACTATCCACGTAACTACTACTATGCAGAGCTTTTGATGCTCGACGCAGGCGCTTGGTTCAACGAGGACAGCCAGGAGCAGGCTCGTGCAGCATACGCATCAACCAACAAGCCTTTGTCTGAGACATTGGCAGCGTGGGCAACCAACCCTAACGCACAGGTGGTTTACAGCAACGGTCTTTACATCAGCGCACTCGCTGACCAGATTGCATACGCAGAAGGCAAGATGCTGAACCGCGACGCAGAAGGTCGTCGTATCCTTCCTTATCATGTAAAGAACTCACTTAAGGGCAAAACTCTCCTTGAAATCTGTGCAACAGCACCATCAACAACAGTAGAGGGCAAGACTTACACAGCACAGGCCCGCTATATGGACTTCTTGGTTTATGACTTCTCGAACGCATACAAGGATGATCCACAAGACAGCGGCAACCGTCCAGGTATCTACATCGAGTTTAAGGAAAGCTGGGCACAGCCAAGCGATATGGAAGCTCGCGTATACGAAGAGCTTCACAAGTGGGGATGGAACATCATCACAAAACCAGCCGATGGCCAGCCATTCTACAAAAACGGTAAAGTCAACGTAGGTAACACCAACGGTAAGGTTATCCTCCAAACATTCTCGTTCGACGCAGCTAACCGTACATACAGCGTATACAAGGGACGTATCCCAATGTGCTACCTCCTTTGGACAGGAACACCTGCTTATGCAACAGATATCGCATACGACACCCCAACCGGTTTGGCAGACTTCATCAAGTACATGCAGGATCACGGCTGCCACATCATCGGCCCGGCTATCTCAGGTGCACCTAACAACTATCCTGAAATGAACAACCCATGGCAGGCTTACATGGTTCGCCGTGCAGGTATGATCAACCACCCATACTCTTTCGACTCACAGGCTCAGCTCACTAAGCACATGGGCTACTGGAACTATGGCTATGAGACACCGTTCGACGAAATGAAGGTTACAGTTCCTAAGACAAGCGTAAGCACATTCCCAGGCGATAGCCAGACATGGCCTATCTACATGGACGGATGCTTCACCAACCACACAGAGATGAACCTCCAGTACATGCTTGACAACGGTATGCGCGGCAACGCAAACTTGCCTAACCCATTCCACGCTGGTCAGAAGTTTGACAACAGCCAGGCTCCTCTTACAGTGCCTGATGCAAACGAACTCCTCAACAAGCTTGGCTACTAATCAACAATAAAGCTTAGGAAAGAGAATTGATTCTTAAAAAATTAAATTGAAATTAAAATGAGAAATAAAAAATATATTTTCATGTCGGCTTTGGCTGTTATGGCTCTTTCTGCTACAGCGCAGGACTTTGACAACACCCCGACTTTGAATATCAACAATAAGGAGAAGCAGGTTAAGTTTACTGTCGGCGCACGTTTCATGGCAGACGCTGCTTACTACAACACAGAGGCTACTCCGTTGAAGAGTGGCGCAACAATCAGCGACGCACGTATCCGCACAAGCATGAGCTACGGTGAAAACTGGTATTTCTATGCTGACTTCGGCTTCGGCGGTGGCAAGTTCTCTCAGAAAAACATCTTCTTGCAGTATGCAAACAAGGCTGACAAGGGAACACACGCTGTGAAAGTTGGTTACTACAATGACCCAGCTGGAACAATGGCTGCTCAGACTTCACTCGGTTCTTACCACTTCATCTCTCGTCCAGGTATGGCGTCTTCAATTGGTGAAGGTCGTGAACTCGGTATCACTTACAAGTTCTCAAACGATCATTTCTTCGCTTATCAGGGCGTGTTCACTGAAAGCGCTTACAACCGTTTGGACGCAGGCTACAATGGCTTGACATTGAGCGGCCGTTGGTTGTATCGCAACGCCAGCGACGTCAACAACGCATTCCACGTAGGTGTCAGCGCACGTTACGCTAAGCTTGGCGGTGGCGAAGAAGTTACAACAAAGGGTTCTACAGTTTTGAAGAAGAGCCTTTCTTTGGGTCAGTCGCTCGAAACTTACGTAGACCAGAACAACATCTTCTGTAGCGCTACATTGCCATGGGCAAACGAAGTGATCGACTTCGGCGCAGAGGCATTGTTGGTACAGCCGGATTTCTTCGTACGTGCAGAGTACAAACATAAAATCGTTACTAAGCACCGCGATTCTTACTCAATCTTCATCGCCAGCCAGGACAACATTGACGGATGGGGTGACCCAGCTCTCTGGGAGCAGGCCAACAAGATTAAGACCAACCATTTCAACGGCGCTTACGTTGAGTTGGGCTACAAGTTCTTCGGCAACGCTTACTCTTACGACAAGTTCAACGGTGTGATGAACGGTCTCAGCGGCAAGTCGCTCGAAATCGTAGGTCGTTTCAACTACACAGGTCTTAACGACTTGACAGAAGGTGAGTACTACTCAGCTGGTCGTGACCAATACTATGCAGCAGGTTTCCTTCAGGATTTCCCAGGTATCGGCGCAACTTCAGTTGGTGGTGGCGACATCTACTCAACAACAATCGGTTTGAACTACGCTTTCAACAAGTATGCTCAAGTAATGCTTGACTACACTTGGCACCGCGTAAACATCGACCGCTTGCCTCATGACAAGAACGTACACGCAGTTCAGGCTCGCGTACAGTTCACATTCTAAGAATAGGGCTTATATAAATAATATCATTCGGGAGGAAAGTAGCGATACCCCCTCCTTGACACAAACAAATCCCGGCGCTATGCGCCGGGATTTTCTCGTTTTTCATCGGCAGACGTCACTTTGACAATAAAAACAAAAGTATATTGATTTTGTTTATAAAAAAACGATGGCTTGTAACTGTTGACATACAATGTTTTATGTCTTTGTGTGCCAACTTTTTGTGGTACGCAATGATGAAGTCAGGAACTAAAATAATAGCCCTGCTGTAACTAACACTTATCAATAGGTTTGTGTCATAAGGCTGTTGGGGTAACTATTTTCTATAAAAGTGTGTCGCTTTCTTCTAAGTTCCATAGAAAAGTGTATTTTTGCAAAAAAACATATGTTTAGTAGATAGAAACAAGTAACAGAAAATGAACTTTACTTCCAATAAAATAAATCCGGCGGTTTGGGGTACTTGCATTGTGTTGCTGATGCTGCCCGAGTTGCTGATGCTCGACACCAAGACGTGGTGGGATGCGCCGGTAGTTATAGTTTTTAATATCCTCTTCTATGGCTTTTTCGCTTGGCTGTTCTGCGGCTTGGCGTCGCTGACTGGGCGAAGGACGGAGCTTGCGTTGCAGGTGGTGTTGCAGGCTGTCATGGCTGCCTACAGCGTTAGCAACGTGTTTATGCTCATTATGTTTAACCGTCATTGGGATGCCTATTCATGGCAGTTCCTCTGCGAGACCAACGAACGCGAAAGCTCTGAGTTTTTTTCTTCCTACGTCCTCTCGCTCCCCACTCTCGTAATTCTCGCTGGATACGTGGCGCTGTTTGTGGCGGAAGTTAGGGTAGGACGCCGTGTGAAAAGATGTCGGCTCTTTCCGAGGCGTAGGCTATGGGCTGTGGCAGCCAGCATAATTGGCATGGTGATGGTTGGGCAGACCATATTTTTCGGTCCAGACGTTCAAGTCAATTATGAGCGTGTGGCTAAATATCATTCGCCGATAAAGCGCAATGCCATGTGGAATATCTGGCAGTCGGCGCTCATTTACGATAGCTTCCGCGACGAGTTTGCGCGTTGCGCACAGTCGCTGCGGACTTATAAGGAGAGGGTGTGGTGCAGCGAGCGCGAAGCCGACGTAGTGATGATAGTGGGCGAGTCGTTCAATCGGCACATGAGTAATCTCTACGACGGCAAGTACGACACCAACCCGCGACTGAAAGCTTTGAACAGGCAGGGGTGTCTCTTTCTGTTCAACGATGTGGTGGCGTCAGACAACGGCACCACGCAGAATTTCAAGCAATTTCTCTCTCCCGTGGCTGTGGGTGACGGCAGAAGCTGGTGCGATGCTCCACTCTTTCCCTTTTTGCTCCGTCGCTGCGGATACAACGTGGTGTTCTATAGCAATCAGTATGCTGGCATGGAGATGGACAAGAAGTTTAACGCTTCGATGGGATTCTTCAACGCTCCCGGCATCGGTCCTAATCTCTTCAATCATCACAATACGCGCATTTATCAGTATGATATGCAGCTCATTGACGCTTATCGCGCCAACCGTAACGACATAGAGTCGCCCACGCGCAACTTCATTATCTTTCATCTTTGCGGGCAGCATGTCGGATACGGTGAGCGTTATCCGGCAGACTTTGCTAAGTTCAGCGCGAGGAGCGTGAAGAGCAAGTTGAGGCTTAGCGACGAGCAGCGTGGCGTGGTGGCTGACTATCTGAACGCCACACTTTACAACGACTACGTGGTGGACAGCATCATCCGCATGTTCGCAGACCGTAATGCCATCGTGCTCTATTTCTCCGACCACGGCGAGGAGGTGTATGACTTTCGTCTTCTGCATGGTCGCACCGACCTGAAGACGGACGACCCTCGCGCCTTGCATTCGCAGCTCGACATCCCCTTCATGTTATACGTCTCGCCCCGCTATGCTGCCACTCATCCGCAGCAGGTGGAGAGGATAAAGCGCTCCCTCGACCGTCCCTTTATGACGGACAATCTTCCGCAACTGATATTCGATCTGCTCGGTGTCCGGACAAAATACTATAAACCGGAAAGCAGTGTCATAAATGACGCGTATCGCCCGCAGAAGCAGCGCAAGCTGCAGGTGGGAAGGGAGTATAATTGAGAGGCGATAGTGAGTTGTAGATTGCAGTTTGTAGGGAGGAGAGGATGCGCTTGTTTTGACACGCTATTTCTCGTTTTTCATCGGCAGACGTCACTTTGACAATAAAAACAAAAATCACGGAGCCTTACATTTTGTAGTGCTCTTGATTTGCACTATCTTTGGATAAGATAGGCTTCATCTCGGAATAAGGTTCAAGTAAACTTGGCTTTATTCACTCGATTTGCACTATCTTTTGATAAAATAGGCTTCATCTCGGAATAAAGTTCAAGTAAACTTGGCTTTATTCACTCGATTTGCACTATCTTTGCATTTTGCAAATAAATAAAGAAAAATTGGAGGACTATCTACAGAGTTTGAACGAACAGCAACTTGCTGCGGTGCGCTACGACGGCGGGCCCTCGCTGGTTATTGCCGGCGCAGGTTCGGGCAAGACGCGTGTGCTCACCAACAAGATAGCCTATCTGATAGCCAACGGCTACGATCCGCGCCGCATACTCGCACTGACGTTTACCAACAAAGCTGCACGCGAGATGCGCGAGCGCATAGCACAGCTTGTCGGCGAGGAATTGTCGGCGAGGCTGTGGATGGGCACGTTTCACTCAATGTTTTTGAAGATTCTTCATTTCAATTCCGACAGAATAGGCTTCAACTCCAATTTTACAATCTATGACACGTCCGACACCAAGTCGGCTATAAAGCAGATTCTGAAGGATTTGGAGCTCGACGTGAAGGACTATCCGGTCAATTCGGTGATGTCGGTTATCTCGAGTGCCAAAAACTCGTTGATTTCGCCCGACGACTATCTTGCGGATTCCGACATACAGCGCCGCGACTACTACGCCAAGCGGCCGCGTCTGGGGGAAATCTACAAGGGTTATTGGGTGCGTTGCCGCAACAGCAATGCTATGGATTTTGACGATATTCTGTTTTACACGAATATCCTTTTCCGCGACAATCCCGACGTGCTTGAGAAATATCAGAATTTTTTCCAATATATTCTTGTCGACGAGTATCAGGACACCAATTTCTCGCAGCATCTTGTGGTGCAGCAGCTGAGCCGTGTGCACAACAAGGTGTGTGTCGTTGGCGACGACGCGCAGAGCATCTACTCGTTTCGAGGCGCCGACATTCAGAACATCCTGAGACTCAAGACGTATTATCCTGGTTTGGAGACGTTCAAACTGGAGCAAAACTATCGTTCGACGCAAACGATACTTAATGTGGCAAACAGCCTGATAGAGAAAAACCGCAACCAGATACCGAAACGGATATTCTCGATGAATGCCGTTGGCGAGCGGATTCCCGTGGTCAAGGCGATGACCGACTATGAGGAGAGCTTCATCGTGGCAAACAAGATTGTCGAGATGAAGATGCTCGAATCGGGCAGCTACAATGATTTTGCCATACTCTACCGCACCAACGCCCAGTCGCGATTGCTGGAGGAATGCCTCAGAAAGCGCAATGTGCCTTACCGCATCTATGGCGGACTGTCGTTTTATCAGCGCAAGGAGATAAAAGACGCTCTGTGCTATTTCCGTATGTCGGTCAACCCTAACGACGACGAGGCTTTGCGGCGCATAATCAACTATCCGGCGCGCGGCATCGGAGAAAAAACGGTATTGAAAGTGCGTGCGGCAGCAATGGAGTGGAGTGTCAGCATGTGGGACGTGATTTGCGAGCCTCAGCGATTCGGCTTGGAGTTGAACTCCGGCACGGCGCGCAAGCTCAATGGGTTCCGCGAAATGATACAGGCATACATCGACCTTGACACAGACGGCAAGGATGCGTTTCAGGTTGCGACGATGATTTATGCCACATCTAAGATTCTGTCATCGCTCTATAGCGACAACACCCCCGAGAACATAAGTCGCCAGGAGAACCTCAGTGAACTTCTCAACGCCGTGCAGCAGTTTGTCGACGAGGTTAGGGAGAAAGGCGAAAGCGATGTGTCGATGACAGATTTCCTCTCGGTGGTGCAGTTGGCGACGGATCAGGACAGCGGCGATGACGACGACGACTCTCCGCGAGTCACGTTGATGACGGTGCATGCCGCCAAGGGTTTGGAATTCCGCAATGTGATAATCGTTGGCGTGGAGGACGAGATGTTTCCGTCCATGCACAGCAGCAATTCGCTTGCCGAGGTCGAGGAGGAGCGCCGTCTGCTCTATGTGGCGATAACGCGCGCACAAGAGCATTGCCTGATGACTTACGCCACATCGCGCTACATCAACGGACAGACGCATCCGTGCATGCCGAGCCGCTTTTTGAAGGATATAGACTCGGCGTTGCTTGAGCTGCCGCGCAATCCCAACACATGGGCGGCACCGAGTCAGAATGATTTTGAGCCGAGGGTGTGCACACGCATCGTGCCTCGCCAGCAGAAGCCGGAAGGCTTTGTGCCGGTGAGAAAGGCAGTGGCAGAAGCGGCGCCGTCGGGAGGTGACATTGACGGACTGCGAGTTGGCGCACGCATCAATCACCTGCGTTTCGGCGACGGTACGGTGACCAAAATAGAGAAAGAGCCGGATGTTAAAATAACAGTGGATTTCGACAATATGGGCATAAAAGTGCTTCTTTTGAAATTCGCCAAATTCAAGATAATAGGATGACGGGACAGATAAAGACACCATACTACATTATTCACGAAGATAAACTCCGCAGAAATCTGGAGCTGATCAGCCACGTTTCGGAGCAGTCGGGCGCCAAGATAATCATGGCATTCAAGGCAAACGCTCTCTGGAAAACGTTTGGAATCATACGCGATTACTGCCAGGCGTCGACAGCCAGCTCGCTCAACGAGATGCGCCTGTCGCTTGAATTTCTCGGCAATGATGTGCATGCCTACTGCCCGGTCTACACAGACACCACGATAGGCGAGTTTGTGGAGGGCTGCAGCCATATTGTGTTCAATTCTGTCGCGCAATATGAGAAATACCGCGGTTTTGTTGACGGCTACAATTCGTCGAATGCCGCGGAGAAACGAGTGTCGTGCGGACTGCGTGTGAATCCGGAATGCTCGGTTATCGAGACCGACATCTACAATCCGTGCAAGCCTGGGTCGCGTTTCGGCGTGACTCGCGACGTGTTTGGCGACGTGCTTCCGGAAGGATTGGAGGGGCTGCATTTCCACTGCCTCTGCGAGTCGACGTCGTACGATTTGGAGAAGGTGCTTGCCGCCTTCGAGGAGCGATTCGGCGAGTTTCTGCCACGGTTGAAGTGGGTCAATATGGGCGGCGGACATCTGATGACCCGCGAAGGCTACGACACCGACCATCTGATAGACCTGCTGCGCCGTTTCCGCGCGAAATATCCAAACCTTGAAGTGATACTCGAGCCCGGTAGCGCGTTTACATGGCGCACGGGAGAGCTGATTGCCACGGTGCTTGACGTGGTGGAGAACCAAGGAGTGAAAACGGCAATTATCGACGCCTCGTTTGCATGCCACATGCCCGACTGCCTTGAAATGCCTTACAAACCGGCTATAACCGAGGCTTTGGCAGAACCGGTGCATGGCAAGCCGACCTACCGCATAGGCGGAAATTCGTGTCTTAGCGGAGATTTTATAGGCGACTGGAGCTTCGACAAACCGTTGGCTCCTGGCGATGTGCTTACATTTGAAGATATGAACCACTATACGACGGTAAAGACGAATATGTTCAACGGAATCGACCATCCATCGATGGTGTTGCTTCGCAGCGACGGGACAGTAGAGACGCTGCGTGAGTTTGGCTATGAGGATTATCGTAACAGAATGGATTGAGAGCAATGGAAGAAAAGTTGAATGCATACCCGCTTAAGTTTGAACCGAACCTGAAGACAGTGATTTGGGGAGGAGGCAAAATCCGCAAGCTGAAAAAACTTGCCGATGCGCCCGACTGTATCGGAGAGAGTTGGGAACTGACAGGTGTACCTGGACAGGAGTCGGTTGTTTCCAATGGAGAATATGCCGGACGCGACATCAAGTCGCTGCTCGGCGAATTCGGCGCGCAGGTGGTTGGCTTGAACACATACAACAAATATGGCGACATGTTTCCTATAATGGTGAAATTCATCGATGCCGCCAAAGACCTGTCGATACAGGTGCATCCCGACGATGACTTTGCCAAGCGCCGCCATCAGGGAATGGGCAAGACGGAGTTATGGTATATTGTCAGTGCGGAAGACAATGCAATACTCTATTCAGGATTCTCGCATAAGACAGACGAAAACACGTTCCGCAGCCATATAGAGCATAGCGATGTGGTGGCGCAGCTTAACCGCTTCAGTCCCCGTCACGGCGACATCTTCTATCTGCCGGCAGGCCGCGTGCACAGTATCGGCGCGGGCAACTTTATCGTTGAGATACAGCAGTCGAGCGACATAACATACCGCATCTATGACTTTGACCGTATCGACAAAAACGGCAAGAAGCGCGAACTGCACACCGACCTTGCCCTTGAGGCAATCGATTTCGATGAATATGACGACTATAAAGGGCATCTTGAACTTGACCGTCAAGGCACGGCGCTGATTAAGCGTTGCGACAAGTTTGTGTCGGAACTTATGCGTGTGGAGACACCGATGACGGTCGACGTGAAAAGCACCGGCAGTTTCCGCATCCTTATCTGCATATCGGGAGAGGTGGAGATTGCAGGCAGCAACGGCAGTCGTGAGCGGCTTGCCACGTGCGACACCGTGCTGCTCCCGTATGCCTTGGACAAAGCTGTCGTCACGCCTGTCGGCGGAGAGTCTGCGGAATTGATATCCGTAGTTGTGGAGTGATGCCGCTGACATATCTTTTCAATCCGGAAAATGATTTGGCACTTGCCGCCGATGTGGACCGCTACACAGCGCCTGCGCCGATAAGACGGTTGCGTGCCGACCTGGCGTTGCTGCCCATGTGGATAGCTTCTCCCGGAAGCAGGATAATCGCGCCTGCCGACGGCGCGGAGTTTCTGGATTTCTGCAAAAGCGTCATCGACGGACTCGACGGCATAGGAATCTATGACGGAGAACCGTCGCAAGCTATGCCGTGGGGTTGGAGTCGCTCTGTGCGCAATGAATTTCTGCGTGCCGGAGTTGAATGCAAAGCCGACGACGCGATGCTCTCGCAGCTGCGCAGGTTGTCGAGCCGGCAGACCACAGTGGACGTGTTGCAACGACTTGATGCCAAAGGTGTTGACATCCCTGCTATGCCAAAAGTGTGCCATTCGTTGGCAGAAGCCGCCGCTGCTGTAGAGGAATTTGATGCCGCAGTGCTTAAAATGCCGTGGTCGAGCAGCGGAAGGGGGGTGGCAAGGGTCGACAATACCGTTTTTCCGACTTATGAAAATTGGGTGTCGGGGATAGTCCGCCGCCAGGGATTTGTGGTTTGCGAGCCGTATCTCGACAAATTGCAGGATTTTGCGATGGAATTTTATGTTGAAGGCGGACAAGCGGCGTTTAAAGGCTATTCGGTGTTTTTCAACAACCAGCAGATGTCGTATGATCATGCCGTGGTGGCATCGACGGCAGAATTGCGCCGCCGTTTGCTCATGTTTGTCGACGCGTCGACACTCGACATAGTGCAGACGGCAGTGACGGAATGCTTGGAGGAATTGCTGCCGGAATCATATTCAGGCTATGTAGGAGTGGATATGATGGTCTATCGCAAGAGCGGAGGCGCGCTTGCGGTGAATCCATGTGTGGAAGTCAATCTCCGCACCACGATGGGAGTGGTTTCCTCCGCACTTGGCGACAGCGTGGTGCATTCAGGATGCGAAGGGGTGATGCGTGTGCTTTACCACAAAGACAAAGCCGCATTGGAGCAGTTTAAGTCAACGCTGCAACCGCCTCGTTTCAGCGACCGCCGTTTGGCGGGCGGCACGTTGCTTCTCGCACCGATCACGTCGGAAAGCCGCTACACCGCCACGCTTACAATCGTTTGAGTTCCTGGTACAGACGCTGCACAGGCAGTCCCATCACGTTGAAATAACTTCCCGAAATGCTCTCCACCCCTACAAAACCGATCCATTCCTGTATGCCGTATGCTCCAGCTTTGTCGAGCGGCTTGAAATTGTCCACGTAGAAATTGATTTCCTCGTCGGTTAGACGGGCGAAACTCACCTCCGTAGCCACCGAGAAAGAAACCGACCGGCATTCCGTGACCACAGTCACGCCGGTAACCACATGGTGCACGTTGCCCGACAGCCGTCGCAGCATCGCCACCGCTTCGTTGCGGTCGGCAGGCTTTCCGAGCACCCTGCCGTCGCATACCACCACCGTGTCGGCGGTGATATACAGCTCGTTGCCAGTGATTTGTTCCTTGTAGGCAGCGGCTTTTTTCTGAGAAATGTATTCAGCCACATCGTCGGCAGGCATGTCGTCGGGATACGACTCGTCGATATCGTTCAGACAACGCACTTCAAAGTCAATGCCGAGGTCGGCAAGCAACTGCCTGCGTCTTGGCGATCCGCTGGCAAGAAAAATTGTGTATTTTTTGAGATTGTCAAGCATAATATTTCGTTTTTTTTACCATCCAAAAGCATGCCGGTCCTTCATCCAGTCGCCACGAGCCCGCAGCACCTGCTCAATCAAGTCGCGCGCACACCCCATTCCGCCAGCGCAAGGCGACACATAGTCAGCCACATCGATAATATCGGCGCAGGCATCGGCAGGCGCGGCAGCCAGACCAACGCGGCGCATCACCTCCATGTCGGGGATGTCGTCGCCCATAAACGCCACTTCCTCGTCTTTCAGCCCCCGCTTTGCGAGCCACTCGTCGTAGACGCTTATTTTCACCGCCGCGCCGAGGTAAAGATCTTTCACACCAAGTCCCTCAAAACGTTTGCGCACCGCCTCCGTGCGTCCGCCGGTGATTATAGCCACATCATATCCGAGTTTTACGGCAAGCTGCATGGCATATCCGTCCTTGATGTTGATTACACGCATCGGCTCTCCCGACGGGTGCAGAGGAATTGACGACGCCGACAGCACCCCGTCGACATCGAAAGCAAATGCGCGAATGCGCTTAAGATCATAGTTGATTCCGCTCATTTGTTGTATCGTTTAAGAATAGCATTTGAAACTGTTTCATAAATGTCAAGCCGTTCGCCGTCGAGCATAGCCTCATGGCTGGCAATGATTTCTCTGTCGCCACGCACCGCCGGACCCGTCTGCGACCGTTCGGGACCATTTGAGCAAGCCTTGCGCAGTGTTTCCTCGAGCAGCGGCTTCATCACAGAGAACGGCAGATTGTTGCGTTGCAGCACGTCGTCGGCAAGCGTATACATATAATTCGAGAAATTGCAGGCAAACACCGCCGCGACGTGCATCTGTTGGCGCAGATGACTGTCGGCAATGTAGACCGTCGTCGACACCGACAGCGCCAGCTGCCTGATTTCGTCTGTGGTCCGCTTGTCAGATCCTTCAATGAAGAACGGCACACGGCTCATATCTAAATCCACCGATTTAGAAAAAGTCTGCAACGGATAGAACACCCCGTATCGGTCGTAGCCCAAGCCGTCGAACACCGATTTCCCGACACTGCCGGAAGTGTGCATCCACAAAGCCTTGCGGCATCGCGTCGGCACAGATTCAAGTACAGCGGCAATGGCGTCGTCTTTCACAGCAACGATGTAGATGTCGGCATCGGCAAGGTCGCTTGGCGAGTTGGTAGCGTCGCAGCCGACTTTTTCGGCGAGAGCCGCGGCATTTGCCAAGTTGGGACTGCAAATCTGCACCACACCTTCGACAGCCGTCGCCAAGTGGGTCGCCACGTTGCCAGAACCAATGACCGCTATTCGTTTCTCCATTGTCCGATGTGAACCTTCTCCCATTGGCATTTTTCTTCCTCGAGAGGCTTCCGCTCCTCGTTCTTATGGCCGATGCTTATTATGCAAAGCACCCGCATGTCGGGCGGGATGTTGAGCAGCTCGCGCACATTGTCCTCAGCCTCTTTTCCGTCTTTGTCGAAGCGTTCGCGCACCTGGATCCAGCAACTGCCCAAGCCAAGGTCCTGCGCCTGCATCTGTATTGCAAACGCCGCAATCGACGCATCCTCAATCCACGCGTCGCTTTCGTAAGGATTTGCAGTCACCACAACGGCGAGCGCACATCCGGCAATCGGGCGCGCGCCAAATTCCTTGCATTTGCTGAGTTGTTCAAGGGTGGCTTTGTCGTCGACAGCCACAAATTGCCAAGGCATCTTGCCCTTTGACGAGGGCGACACCAAAGCCGCCTGCAATATTGTTTTTACATCGTCGGCAGCGATTTCCTCGTCAGTGTATTTGCGGATGCTGCGACGGTTGAATAAAAGGTCGTGAAAACTTTTCATAGCCGTATTTTTTATTCAAAGATAGTGCAAATCACGAGAAGAGCAAAACAAACTTGTTTGAAATTGCTCTTCCGAGATGCTGATGTTGAGAAAAATTGCTTACATTTGTGTATATACAAAAAAGAGATGAAACTAAGTGTGGTCATACCAGTTTATCGTGTGGAGGCATTTCTGCGCAAATGCGTCGACAGTGTCGTGTCGCAGGAAATCGACGATATGGAGATAATTCTTGTCGACGACTGCTCGCCCGACGGCAGCGGACGCTTGTGCGACACGCTTGCCTGTAGCGATGCGCGGATACGGGTGGTGCACCGCGGGCAAAACGGCGGTCTCAGCGCCGCCCGCAACAGCGGACTTGATGTGGCTACAGGCGACTGCATAACATTTGTTGACTCTGACGACTTCCTTTCTCCCGGCACATATAGAGCCTGCCTTCAGGCAATGGTTTCGAGACAAGCCGACTGTGTGGAGTTTCCGGTGATGAAGCGTTACGGCAGCGAGAATGCAGAAGAGTACAAACCATCCCTCGGCGAGGTGGAAGAAACGTTTGACGAATGGTACGAAAGACGCGGCTATGTGCATGGTTATGCATGGAACAAAATCTTCACGCGCCGTCTGTGGGGCGATGCGAGATTTCCGGAAGGACGGTATTTCGAGGATTTGTTCACGATACCATACGTGTTGCGCCGCGCAGAGAAAATTGTGGCTATCGCCAGCGGAATGTATTATTACTGCGCATACAACGCCGGAGCGATAACGCAAAATCCGTCGGTGCGCAACCAGCAGGACCTTGTGGAGGCAAATGTGCGCTTGTTTGAGTTTGCGCGTAGAGACAGCGGCATAGCCGACGCATCGCTGTATGACCATTATATGGAGATACTCAACCGTCAGATCAGTCTGTATCAGGTGGGCGGGGGCAGAATGCTTCCCGACTATAAGGTCAGGTTGAAATATGCCTTCCGCCGTCAGCCCATGCGCCAGCGAATCAAATGCCTGCTTAGGCTCGCTCTGGGAGAGAAAATATTTTTTAGAATGTTTGTGAAGCGATGACAAGTATAAGTTTCATATTGCCATATTACCGGCTCGGACGCAAGCTTCTCGACCGTGCCGTTGACAGCATCTTGAATGCCCGGCTGGCTTGCGACTATGAGATAATCGTGGTTGACGACGGTACCCCCGACAGCGAGGCTTCGCAGTGGCTTGACGGCAAGAGCAGCCGCCTGCGCTACGTGTGGCAGGAGAATGGCGGGCTCAGCGCTGCGCGCAACAAAGGAATAGAAATGGCAGAGAAGGAGTATGTCCAATTTCTTGACGCCGACGACTATCTGTTTGCCGACGGGTTGAGGCAAGTGGAGAAATTGCTTGAAGAGGAGCATCCCGATGTCGTGGTGTTCCGCAGACATAAAAAAGTGTATGGCGAAGGAGTGACAGACGTAAGGCAACGCCGCCTCAAGACGGAGCGTTTCGACAGCGGCATTGACTATATGTCGCGCCGCAGCCTGTTTGCCGGAGTGTGGAGCTATATGTTCCGACGGGAAATTCTCGGCGGGGAGCGGTTTCTCCCAGGCATATACCATGAGGACGAAGACTTCACGCCCCGCCTGTTTGTCAGAAGCGGCAGCCTGATATCCACCAATTTGATGGTTTATGCCTACTACCAGCGTCAGGAGTCAATCGTGAACAGCGGCAATGCAGATAGAATAAAAAAACGCTTCAGCGACATGCTTGTCGTCATAGACAGGCTTGAAGAGCAAGAGCGCGCTTCGGAAGAAGAATTGAGCCGTTATGCCTTCCACCGCAGGAAAGAGCAGTTTGCCTTGAGCTTGGTTTATCAAGCCATGCGGCTGCTTCCCGGCAAGGAAGCGGTTGCAGACGTGCTGCGGCAACTGGCAGACCGACACTGCTGGCCGTTGCCCAAAGCGAGATACACGTGGCGCTACAGCCTCTTCCGCCACCTGACCGACCGCGAGTGGAAAATCAACGTGTTACGACAATTGCTTAAACGAAAATGAGAATACTGCTACTGGGAGAATACAGCAATGTGCACTGGACGCTTGCCGAGGGACTGCGCGCTCTCGGGCACGAGGTGTGTGTGGTGTCGAACGGAGACTATTGGAAAGACTACCGCCGCGACGTGTCGTTGGTGCGCCGTTCCTACGGACGCTGGGACTCGTTGGTGTATATGGCGCAAGTGTGGAAGGCATTGCGGCGGATGCGCGACTACGACGTGGTACAGATAATCAATCCGATGTTTCTCGAAATGAAGTCGGAGCGCATACGCCCCATCTACGAATATCTGCGGAAACACAACAAGCGGATGTTTATGGGTGCATACGGAATGGATTATTATTGGGTCAACACCTGCCGCACTACACAGACGTTCAGATACTCGGATTTCAATTTTGGCGACCGTCTGCGCACAGACGACATTGCGATGACAGAGGTGCGCGACTGGATTGGTACAGACAAAGGCCGCTTGAACCAGGAGATTGCAGCCGACTGCGACGGCATAGCTGCAGGATTGTATGAATATTACGCCTGCTATCATCCGGTATTCCCCGACAAGACAGAGTTTATCCCGTTTCCAATCGACACCGACACCACGGTGCGTACGGCGCCTCCGGTGACCGACAAGGTGCGCTTCTTTATCGGCGTACAGAAATCGCGGGGCGTGTATAAAGGCACCGACGTGATGCTGCGCGCTTTGGAGCGTGTAGCCGACCGCCATCCCGACCGTTGTGAGATAGTGAAGGCGGAATCGGTGCCATTTCCGGTGTATCAGCACATGATGGACTCAAGCCATGCGCTTCTCGACCAGTTGTATTCCTACACCCCCGCGATGAACGGACTGCTGGCAATGGCAAAAGGATTGGTGCTTGTGGGCGGCGGAGAACCAGAGAACTACGATATTCTCGGCGAGAAAGAACTGCATCCCATCGTGAATGTGCTTCCAGACGAAGCCGACGTCTACAACAAGTTGGAGCAAATGGCGCTGCATTCAGACGAGATAGCCAAACTCAGCGCCGACAGCCGTCTTTATATAGAGCGCCACCACGACTACAAAAAAGTGGCGCAGCGATATGTTGATTTTTGGACAAAAAATAAGAAATAGCGATGATAACATTTCCTAATGCAAAAATAAATCTGGGCTTGTATGTGGAGCGTAAGCGTGAAGACGGATACCACGACCTGTCGACGGTGTTTTATCCGATACCGTTGACCGACGCCGTCGAGGTGGTCGAGGCAAAAGAAACCGCGTTGTTCATCTATGGCAATCCGGTGGACTGCCCTCCGGAAAAAAATCTTGTGATGAAGGCCTACCGCTTGATGGAGGAAGAGTTTAAACTGCCTCCGGTGGCAATACATCTGTATAAGCATATTCCAGACGGGGCAGGACTCGGCGGCGGCTCGTCGGACGCCACGTCGGTAGCCAAAATCCTCAACTCGATGTTTGCGTTGGGGCTCAGTGAAGAGGAAATCGCTGTCCGCGTGAAGCGTCTCGGCGCCGACTGCCCGTTTTTTGCCTACAACCGGCCGATGGCAGCCCGCGGCATCGGCGATCTGCTCGAACCGGTGGATGTGGATTTGAGAGGCTACACAATGATTGTTGTCAAGCCAGATGTGTCGGTGCCTACGGCGGCGGCTTATGCAGGGGTGACACCGCGTGTTCCTGAAACCGATGTTGAAAAGCTTGTGGCAAAGCCCGTCGGGCAATGGAAAGGATTGCTTGTCAACGATTTTGAAGAGAGCATCTTTCCCAAGCATCCTGAGCTTTCGGCAATCAAACAGTCACTTTATGATGCCGGAGCGGTCTATGCCTCGATGTCGGGGTCGGGTTCTGCCATTTTCGGACTGTTCGAAGATGACAATTTGTCAGACATATTTGCTGCGAAATGCGCCCAGCCGCTGCTGTACAAGATGAAACTGTGATTTCAGAGAGTGCTGAAAGTTTGGCAGACTTTTTGATAAGGCTGATGTGATAAACATAAAGAATAATAAAAAAACGATATATATCATGTCAGAGAAATCAGAAAAAGACTTGAAAGAAAAGCAGGAAGAGACTGTGGAGGCGACACCTCAGGAACAGGCATCGGCAGAAACCACTGTAGAGGCGGAAGAGCCAACAGCGGAGGAAAAACTGCAGAAAGAACTTGACGACACGAAGGCCGAACTCGAAAAGTCGAAAAAAGAATATATGTTTCTGCTTGCGGAGTTTGACAACTTCCGCAAACGCACATTGAAGGAAAAGTCGGAACTCATCAAAAATGCCGCAGAAGGCGCAATGAAGGATTTGCTGCCGGTGCTCGACGATTTTGAACGTGCAATTCAGGCGACATCTGAGAGCAACGACGTGGAAAGCATAAAGGAAGGCGTCAACTTGATTTACAACAAATTTGTCAAATATCTTGAGCAAAAAGGAGTAAAGGCAATTGAGTCGCAGGACGCCGATTTCGATACAGAATATCACGAAGCGGTCACCACATTTCCTACCGACGACGAGTCGAAGAAAGGCAAGGTTATTGACACCGTACAGAAAGGTTATGTGATGAACGACAAGGTGATACGCCACAGCAAGGTGGTTGTCGGACAATAAGGAGGCGTTGAAAAATGAGCGAGAAAAGAGATTTTTACGAAGTGCTGGGCGTCGATAAAAAGGCGACAGCCGACGAAATAAAGAAAGCTTACAGAAAAAAAGCCATACAATATCACCCCGACCGCAATCCCGGCGACAAAGAAGCCGAGGAGAAATTCAAGGAGGCGGCTGAGGCATACGACGTGCTGAGCAACCCTGACAAGCGTGCCCGTTACGACCAGTACGGTCCGAGCATGGGGCCGCAAGGCTTCGGTGGAGGCGGAGGCTTCAGTGGAGGCGGAATGTCGATGGACGACATTTTCTCACAGTTCGGCGACATCTTCGGAGGCGGCGGTTTCAGTGGCTTCGGAGGCTTCGGCGGAGGCGGCAGAGGCCGCAGCGTGAACCGCGGCAGCGATTTGCGAATCAATGTGAAAGTGACGCTTAAAGACGTTGTACACGGCGTTACGAAGAAGTTTAAAATCAACCGTTATGTTGCTTGCGACCATTGCCACGGCACAGGCGCGAAGGACGGCACAGCATTCCATACGTGCGCCACGTGTCACGGCACGGGAGTTGTCACACGCATGCAGCGTACCATTCTCGGCACGATGCAGACACAGTCGCCGTGTCCGGACTGTCATGGCGAGGGCAAGGTGATTTCAGAGCAGTGTCCGCATTGTCATGGCGAAGGCGTGGAGCGCAAGGAGGAAATCGTTACGGTCAACATCCCGGCAGGCGTGGCAGACGGCATGACGCTGAGCATGAGCGGAAAAGGCAATGCCGCGCGTCGTGGCGGAGTGACAGGCGACCTTCTTATCCAGGTCAGCGAGGAAAAGCATCCGGAGCTTGTGCGCGATGAGAACGACATTACTTACAACTTGATGCTCGACTTCCCGACGGCAGTGCTCGGCGGAAAAGTAGAGGTGCCTACGGTCGACGGCCGTGCACGTGTCACGATTGAGCCAGGCACACAGTCGGGCAAAGTGCTGCGTATGCGTGGCAAGGGAATTCCTTCGATGCATGGCGGTGGTTGTGGCGACGAGCTTATCAACGTGATGATCTACACTCCGGAACATCTGTCGGCGGAGGAAAAGAAAGAAATCGAGAAGATGCGCGATTCCGACAATTTCAAGCCGTCGGAAAGCGATAAATTCAGAATTTTCAGCCGGTTGAAACACATATTTGACTAATCACCCGGAGGTATACAAAATTCCGCATTTGCGATTGATTGCAAGTGCGGAATTTTTTTTATGTCTGTCGTGATGAGATGACGAGGCATGTTGGCAGGTGATTTTGGCGTGGATGTTGTGAAACATGCGGATTTATTCGTTGGGGAAGGGAATAAAGTTGTAATTTTGTAAGATAGTCAATAAAAACGGACACTCGTTTTGAAGGAAAACGCGAACAGACAATATCGTCAGATAGTGAAATACACCGGCTATTTCGGGGGAGTGCAGGGATTGAATATTCTTGCCGCCCTTGTGCGCAACAAGGTTGTGGCAGTGCTGCTCGGTCCGATAGGTTTGGGTTTGATTTCCCTTTATAACACGGCAGTTAAATTGATAGGCGACACGACAAATCTCGGTATTCCGGTGAGCTCAGTGCGCTATCTGTCGGAGTGTCAGGAAGAGCCGGACAGATGCCGGATGGTGGCTACCGTCAGGTTGTGGAGCCTGCTTACAGCCGCACTCGGCGCAGTGGTGTGCTGTGTGCTTGTGCCATTTTTCCGCTTGTTTTATTTCAGCACGGAAATGCGCTTTGCCGAATTTCTCTGGCTGGTGCCGGTTGTTGCGCTGACAGCGGTTACGGCAGGCGAACTCTCAATACTTAAAGGATTGCATCGAATGCGCGAAGTGGCGACACAGTCGGTTGTCAACGCGATGCTGAGTCTGGTTGTCACACTACCTCTGTTCTGGCTGCTTGGCAACGAAGGCATCCTGCCCGCGCTTGTGGCCGCCGCTGTTGCCGCCAGCGTCACGGTGCTGTGGTTCTCGCTGCGAGTGTATCCCTACAGGCTTCCCCACTCTTTCCGTCATGCCATTTCAGCAGGTGGTGGAATGGTGCGTCTTGGCGTGGCATTTGTTATAGCCGGAGCCATGGGCAGTGGCGTGGAGTTTGCCGTGCGCGCGTTTATCGCCAATTCAGGCACCCTTGCCGATGTCGGTTTGTACAATGCCGGTTATGTTGTCACGGTGACTTATGCGTCGATAGTCTTTATGTCGATGGAGACCGAGTACTTTCCCCGCCTGTCGGCAGTCAATCACGATGAGGAAGCGTGCAACGCAACGGTCAACCGCCAGATAGAGGTTTCCGTGCTGTTGCTTGCACCGCTGCTTGTGGCGTTTATGCTATTGCTTCCGTTTGTCATTCACGTTCTATACTCATCGATGTTTTTGCCGGCACTTGGGATGATACGATTCGGAGTGGTGGCTATGTTGCTACGGGCCGTGATGCTTCCGATGGAATATATGTCGCTTGCCAAAGGCCGGCCATGGATTTATCTGCTGACCGAGGGTGTCTACGACATAGCGGCTGTGGGAGCCGTCGTGGCAGGCTACAGCCTGTGGGGAATCGACGGCGCCGGCGCCGGACTTCTTGTGGCGGCGGTGTTCAACTGTGTGATAGATTTCGTGGCGTGCCGGCATTATTACAGATATAGAATAGCGAAAAAATCCGTGAAGATGTTTTCCGTGCAGATTCTGCCCCTTGTCGCATCCTATTTCGTGTCGGTGTTTTGCACAGGCGCGCTGCAGTGGGTGCTCGGCGTGGCATTGTTTGGCATGTCGGCCGCCATCTCCTACAGGGTGCTTGAGCGCGAGTCGGGACTGATGACGGCAATTATCAACAAATTCAAGCGAAAACACGATGAAGGTATCGATTCTGACAGCAGTTTATAACACAGCCACCTATCTGCCGCAGTGCATAGAGTCGGTGTTGGCGCAGACGCATCGCGATTGGCAACTTATATGTATCGACGACTGCTCGACCGACGGCTCGCTTGACATAATAAACCGCTATGCCGCGTCCGACAGCCGCATAACCGTGGTGCGCAACGCAGAGAACCAAGGTCAGGCTAAAGCCCGCAATGCCGGACTGCTCCATGCCGACGGCGAGATTGTCACAATGCTTGACAGCGACGACTGGATTGCTCCCGACGCACTTGAGAAGATAGAGGCTGCGTTTGAAGGCAACCGTGACATTGACTGCGTGCTGTTTGACCTGCAACTGTATTATTCGCCCGACGATGTCAGACCATACCACAACGCCGTCAGCCATACAGTCACGGGCTACGAGGCATTCCGACTGTCGATAGCATGGCAGATTCATGGAGTCTATGCCGCGCGTCGACAGGTTTATGACAAGCACCGCTATGATGACAGCTGCCGTTCGCACAGCGATGACAACACCACGCGTTTCCATTACCTCGACAGCCGCAAAGTGGCATTCAGCACAGCCCGTTATTACTATCGTCAGCATGCCGCGTCGTGCACGCATGTTTTCGGCATGCAGCGGTTCAATCTGCTTGTGGCACTCGAGAATCTGCGTAGAGAACTTGAGGCAGACGGCAGGGTAGCCGCCTGCGACCTTCGGGAACTCGACAAGTATCGCTGGCACAACGTGCAGGGAGCCTATATGCTCTACTATGCGCGTCGCCGACAGTTTCCGCCCTCCGACCGCCGCAAGGCAAAGTTGCTGCTCAGACAGATGTACAGTAGTGTAGACACCACCGCATTGCCGTTGTGGGAGCATTTTCGTTTCGGTTATGCTCCGATTAAATGGTGTCCGGCGCTCTATCGCCTGCAGATGAATGCATTCACCCATTTGCGTCTGCTGTTCGGACTTGACAAGGAACGGTACGATTAAAAAACAAAAAAGGAACTTTCTCTCAAAGTTCCTTCCTTATAAGGTTTCCAATAGGTATAATTTTTTAAGGTAAAAAAGATTGTTTTAGGTTTGTGACAGCAAATGTCACCCTTTATTTCCGACTCTGCAAGCAATTTTATATGTTTTGCAACATAGAAATTTTTCGCAGTAGCTGTAGTATGTATGTAAAATCTTGTTAATAGGGCTGTTGAGGCAAGCGGGTTTGGATTGTGAAAATTTCTTAAAACCACTTGTTGTCGGTGCTTTTTCTGGCAATTTGCTCATTATTGAATGTTTTGAGCGCAAGATTCTCGCCGTCAAACACCGCGTACGAGCAGAAATGAATCCAGTCGCCGAGAATCACCAATTGGCTGCCGTTGTCGAGTCGCTTGTCGAGCATGATGTGGCGGTGTCCGAAAACGAAGAAGTCGATATGCCTGCCGTCGTCATAGTGCTTGGCAAATTCTTCAAGACACTCTTTACCCTCACCGAGATATTGCGGGAAAGAGTCTTTCGCACGGCTTCCGCGCGACCAACCAAGGGCAAACGGGATAGTCCAGCGAGGATGGATCGCAGCGTAGAGCTTCTGACACACTTTGTTGCGGAACACCGACCGCAAGATGCGGAACGATAGTTTGCGCTTCCCGACCGCGTCGCCATGGTCGAGGAAAAACCGCTTTCCGGAAATGTCCTTAACCATCGGACCGTCGACCACCGTGATTCCGAGTTCGGATGGCAGATAGTCGAAAATCCAGATGTCGTGGTTGCCAATAAACCAATATATTTTCACGCCGAGGTCGGAAAGCTCCGCGATTTTTCCGAAAAACCGCGTGAATCCTCGCGGCACCACATAGCGGTATTCATACCAATAGTCGAGGATGTCGCCGAGGAGGTATATTTCTTTAGCCGAGTCTTTAATAGAGTCGAGAAACGCCACCACGCGCCGCTCGTTGTCGAGCGGAGAGTCGAAATAGCGCGCTCCAAGATGGAAATCGGAGAGGAAATATGTCAGCCGGCGTTTTTCCATCATAGAAAACCAAGTTCGAGTTTCGCCTCTTCAGTCATCATGTCTTGGTTCCATTCAGGCTCGAACACAAGATTCACGTCGACAGATTTTATGCCCTCGATGCTCTCGAGTTTCATTCTGATGTCCTCCAGAATGAAATCGGCAGCCGGGCAGTTTGGCGCAGTCAGCGTCATGTCGAGTCGCAGACAGGCATTGTCGTCGAGGTCGATTTTGTAAATAAGCCCCAAATCGTAAACGTTTACGGGTATCTCCGGGTCGTAAACCGTCTTCAGCATTTTGACGATTTTTTCTTCCAATGCAAGTTTCTCTGTTGATTCCATAGGTGCAAACTTACGGAAAAGATTTGAGAAAACAATCATAGACGATGCATTATAAATATAATTTATTACTTTTGTGTTTGGATTGCTCCGAAATAAAATACATAAAATGCAGACAAGACCGATAGACCAAGACATAAAACGCGCAGCCCGAACAAAGAAAATGATTCGGGCATTGTGGACAATAAACTTTTGTGGAGTAGCGCTTGTGATGCTTATAGGCGTTATGATTTATCACGGATATATAGGTTATATGCCACCGGTAGAGGGACTTCTCAATCCAGAAGATCGCTTTGCGTCGCGCCTTTTCACATCCGATGGCGTTGAGATGGGACGTTTCTATCAGAGCCGAAACAACCGAGTGTATGCCGACTACTCCGAGATTTCCCCAAATGTAATCAATGCGTTGATAGCCACAGAGGACGAGCGCTTCATGCAGCATTCCGGCATTGACATCATGGCGCTGTCGCGAGTATTGTTCAAGACAATCCTGCTGCGCCAGAAGAACGCCGGCGGCGGCAGTACGATAACGCAGCAGCTTGCGAAGCAGCTATATTCGCCTGAGTCGGACGGGCTGATGGACCGATTCATTCAGAAACCCGTGGAGTGGGCCATCGCCGTGAAGCTTGAACGCTACTATACGAAAGAGGAAATCATCAAGATGTATCTCAACCAGTTTGACTTCCTCAATAACGCCGTCGGCATCAAAACGGCGGCACACGTTTATTTCAACACCACCCCCGACAGCCTGAAGATAGAGCAGGCGGCAATGCTTGTAGGCATGGCAAAGAATCCGTCGCTCTACAATCCGGTACGCGCCGACCGCAAGGACGCCGCCGTGGGACGCCGCAATGTGGTGCTGCAGCAGATGCTCAAGGCGGATTTGATAACTGAAGCCGAGTGCGACTCGTTGTGCGCCCTTCCGTTGGAGGTCAAGTTCACCAAAGTGGACCATAAAGACGGCATCGCGCCATATTTCCGCGAGGCAGTGCGCCTGATGATGCAGGCCAAAGAGCCGCGCCGTGGCGACTATCCCGACTGGGACCAGCAACGCTTTGTTGACGACTCCATCCAGTGGGCAACCAATCCTCTGTATGGTTGGGTAGAGAAAAATCCGAAGCCCGACGGCACCAAATACAATATCTATACAGACGGACTTCGCATCTACACCTCGATTGATTCGCGGATGCAGAAATATGCCGAAGAGGCGGTTATAGACCACCTCAAGAACACGCTGCAGCCTCAGTTTGACAGAGAGAAAGGCAGCCGTGGGCCGTATACCACCAACAGCGCCGAGCTCGGACAGCTGACGCCGCGCAAACTCATCGACCGCGCCATCCGTCAGAGCGAACGCTACCGTGTGCTTAAAAACGCTGGAATGAGCGATGCTGAGATTATGGAAGAGTTTGACAAGCCGGTTGATATGACCGTGTTCTCCTACGATGGCGGACAGGTGCAGAAAACGATGTCGCCTCGCGACTCCGTAGTCTACCAGAAAATGTTTCTGCGGGCAGGATTTATGTCGATGGATCCGTTGACAGGACAGGTTAAAGCCTACGTCGGCGGGCCGAATTTCCATTTCTTCCAATATGACATGGCAGGCGTTGGACGCCGTCAGATAGGATCAACGGTAAAACCGTTCCTCTATACTTACGCCTTCGAGGAAGGCTTCACACCGTGCGACATGTTTCTCAACGCGCAGCCGTCGATCACGCTGCCTACGGGCGAAGTCTGGGCACCGCGCAACACCGGCCATGCCCGAATAGGCGAGATGGTCGACCTGTATTGGGCACTTACCAACTCAAACAACTGGATTTCAGCCCGTCTGATGAGCGAGCTCTCGCCGTCGACGTTGGCGCGCACGATGCACACGTTCGGCATCACCAACCATCTTGACCCCGTGGTGTCGCTCTGTCTCGGACCGTGCGACGTGTCGGTGCGCGAAATGGTGACCGCCTATACGGCATTCTCAAACAAAGGACTTCGTGTGGATCCGATATACGTTACTAAAATCACCGACAACAACGGCAACGTTATCTCGGAGTTTACGCCGCAGTATACCGAAGTGATGAGCCAGGAAGCCTATTTCAAGATGGTCAATATCCTGCAGAACGTAATCAATTCAGGTACGGGCAGCCGCCTGCGCCGAGCCCCTTACAACATCACAGCCGTGATGGGCGGCAAGACCGGTACGACCAACGACAACGCCGACGGATGGTTTATGGGCTTCACGCCCAACCTCGTTTCGGGAGTGTGGGTAGGCGGCGACGAGCGCTATATCCATTTCAACAGAATGGCGCAAGGTCAGGGAGCCGCAATGGCATTGCCTATCTACGGACTGTATATGAAAAAAGTGTATGCCGATAAGTCGTTGCCTTACTCGCAGACGTTGCAATTTCCGGAGCCTCCGGCAGGCTTCTCGCCGTGCTATAAGGAGAGTTACGGCGACGCGCCGGCAGCCGAGACGCCAGTTGAGGCAATCGACAACGCTTTTGAGTAGAAATTTTTTGTAGATTTAAAATTTTTAATTAGATTTGCATTATCTATACAGAAATATTTCTGTAATGAAAACCAGTATAGACTTAACATCATTATACCACTTAAAAAATTATTAGTTATGAGTCGTAGTTTAAAAGTAAGGGATTTGACCCTTCGCGATGGACAACAATCATTGTTTGCCACCAGAATGAAGCAGGAAAGCATTGACAAATTGCTGCCGCTTTACAAGGACGCCGGTTTCTATGCCATGGAGGTATGGGGCGGTGCAGTGCCCGACTCCGTGATGCGCTACCTTGGCGAAGACCCATGGGTGCGTTTGAAAACAATCAGCGACGCAATGGGCGGAGTGTCGAAACTGACAGCGCTCTCCCGTGGCCGCAACCTGTTCGGTTATGTGCCTTACCCGACAAGCGTGCTTGAAGGTTTTTATAAGGAAGCCATAAAGAATGGTTTGAACATCATGCGTATCTTCGATGCGCTCAATGACCTTGACAACGTAAAAGAATCAATAAAACTTATCAACGAGATGGGCGGCATCGCCGATGGTGCAGTCTGCTATACAGTAGATCCTAAAACAGAGGCTCCGGCAGAAAAGAAAGGCTTCTTTGCAAAGCTCTTCGGCTCTAAGAAGGTTGAGGAACCGGAGAAAATCTTTACAGATGAATATTTCGTTGAGAAAGCAAAGGGAATGGAAGCCTACGGCGCGAAGATCATCACGCTGAAGGATATGGCAGGATTGGTCAACCCGTTGCGCGCTGCGTCGCTGATTTCAAAGATCAAGGCAGCCGTTAATGTTCCTGTTGACTTCCACACACACTGTACACCGGGCTACGGCTTGGCATCAGTAGTTATGGCAATGCTTCATGGCGTCGACATCGTGGATACCAACATCTGGTATTTCGGCGGCGGCTCGGCAGCACCTGCAATTGAGTTGGTCTACTTGTTTGCAAAACGTCTTGGCATCGAGCTTGAGGTGAACATGGAAGCCGTAGGCCGCATCCGTGAGCAGTTGAAGGGCGTTCGCACGGCGCTTGCCGACTTCGACCTCCACAAGGGCGATTTCCCACACGATTTCGATCCGTTGAAGGATACTCTTCCAGCCAATATCGAGGCATTGTTTGACAAGGCAGTCGAGGCAGCCAAGGCCAACGACGAGGATGCCCTCCTCGACGCATGCCACGCTATTGAAGACTATTTCAACTTCCCGAAACCAAACTTGCTTGTCAAGAATGCCGAGGTTCCGGGCGGAATGTACTCAAATATGGTTGCGCAGCTGAAGGCACTCAACGCATCCGACGTGCTCGACGATGCGATGAAACTGATTCCTAAGGTTCGTCGCGACGCAGGTTTGGTTCCGTTGGTAACACCGACAAGCCAGATTGTGGGCAGCCAGGCGGTGAGCCTCGCCATCGACCGCAAGAAAGGTAATGCCGACTATACAACGAAGTCAAATCAATTCATTTCGCTCATCAAGGGTGAATATGGAAAGACTCCGGTTGCCATCACTCCTGAATTCCGCGAGCAAATCACAGGCAGCGCAGTGGAGCGTCCGTATGACGTGGCAAGCTATAAGGCACCAGAAAACCCGGTTCTCAAGGAACTCGGCGGATGCAAGCTTGCAGAGAACGAGCAGGAATACCTGCTTCTGCAATTGCTTCCAACCGTTGCCAACGGCTTCTTGAAGAAACGTCGTGAGGCAGACCACAAGGCATCGGCTCCGGCTGTTGAAGAAAAGGCAGAGGCTGCAGCAGTGGCCGACGATGCACCTATCACCGGACCGGTGGAGCGCGCTCCGATGGGCGGCAAGGTAGTTGAGGTCAAGGTGAAAGCCGGCGACAAGGTGAAGAAGGGCGACTTGCTTTTGGTTTACGAGGCAATGAAGATGGAGAACGAGCTTACGGCAGAGAATGACGCCGTTGTCAAGCGTGTGTTTGTCACGGTAGACGACGTTGTTGGCACCGATGCTCCGCTTATTGAATTCGAGGCTTAATAAGTTGATTATAAATAGAAAAACTCCTGTCGCATTCCGTGACAGGAGTTTTTTGTGTCTGCGTGTGCCGTTTCCTTCCTATGTTGGTCAAAGATTGACCGATGCTCCGCTATTTGCCTTTGAATGCGTTTTTCACTGTCAAAGCGGTGACAGCCACATCGACAGAATAAGCAGCAAGTCCGCGCTTCAAGTCTTCTTCAAGAAATTGGTCTTTGGCAGGCATCATGGAGATAACCATCACCGTGCCATCATCCTCCGACACGACAATGCGGCTTGTTTGGCACGACAGGTTAATGTACTGCTCGGCGACAATTTTTTTCGCTTTCTCAGGCTTCACGCCAAAGTCGCGTGCCGAGAACGACGTGCCTAACATAATGAACTGGTTGCTGCCGAGAGAATATCCCTGTGGCGATATTCTGATGTTTGTGTCGCCGAGAGTGTATTCCACCACATCGTTGCTCACTTCCTTTGCCGACAGGAACCCCATGTCGTTCAATTGTTTCACCACCCGGTTTCCGAAATCTTTGAAGCCAGGAGCTACAAAGTATTGGAAAAAAGAATCGGTGACATAGTCGGTGCATTTCTCCGCAAGGTCAATCGCCATAGATGAAAAAGTTCCCAATTGTGTGATTTGCATAGCCACATAAGGAGCGCTGTAGGCATAAATCGAAGAAGCGACGCAAATGGCATCGTTTTTATAATAGACCTGTCCGACCCCCGGCAACGCCCAGTTTATGGCATCGGCACACTCGATCATCTTCTTGGCATTGGCTTTTGCCGGCGTTGTCGACTCAAAGTAGCATACGGCCGGCGGCATGTCGGGAATCGCCTGCTCGCCCTCAATCATCATAATGTATGCCTTGCGTTCGGAGCCGGAAGATGAAGTGTAAGTAATTTCGAGGTCTCCGTCGCTGTCGATGCACCACTGTTTGCTGGTGTCGATAGTCTTGTAGTAATTTATAATCTCGTTTCTCAATTCCTGCCACGTCGGAAAGGCGAAGGCGTTGGATGTCAGAGCCGAAAGCACGAAAGCCACAGCTGCTGTGAATAATTTCTTTCTCATAGTCGGTTAGTGATAGAATTAAAAACAGAGTCAAAAGTACAAATATTAAATAAAAACCGCAATGTGAAATTTCTTTTTTTTCTTTTTTGAGGGCAAAAAATTTCTTTTATTGGGAAACAATGGGTAACTTAGCGCAGATATATAGCGGGTTACGGTGGAAAGCCGGAGCCTGACTGTTGAACAATAAAACGCGTCTATGCCGGAAATAATGCTCACAGACTGGTTTTATTGGCTGTGTATAGCGATTTATTCAGCCACGATAATCTCCATCATCTACATTATACTGAAGGAGAACCGCAACCCTGTGCGCTCACTTGCGTGGATTACGGTGCTGTTCTTTCTGCCGGTTGCAGGCTTGGTGCTGTATCTGTTTTTTGGGCGTAGCATAAAAAATAAAGCGTTGATATCCAAACGCTTGAAAAAGCGTTTTGCCCATTCCCGTCCCATCAAGCAAGCCGATATAGGCAAACTGCCACTCACGGCGGAAAGCCGTCAGCAAATCCGCTTGGGGCATAAGCTGTCGGGTGCGATTTATTTTCCTGACAACGATGTGGAATGCTTTGTCAGCGGCGCCGAACTGTTTGAGGCGTTCAAGCGCGATTTGATGGCTGCGCAGTGTGCCATTGACATGCAGTTCTACATTTTCAACGACGACAAACTCGGCACCGAGATAAGCGACATTCTCATTGACCGCAGCCGTAACGGTGTGAAGGTAAGGATTATTTATGACCATGTAGGCTGTTTCGGCGTAAAGAAGAAATTTTTCATGCGGATGGCAGATGCCGGAATCGACATCCATCCGTTCTTCAAGGTGACCTTTCCGGAATTCGCCACACGTGTGAACTGGCGCAACCACCGCAAAATAACCGTAATCGACAACCGTATAGGGTATATAGGCGGAATGAACGTTGCCGACCGCTATGTCGTTGGCGACAAAAATGGAATGTGGCGCGACACGCATCTGCGCATCACCGGTCCGTCGGTGCTCGGACTGCTGCATTCGTTCCATTCCGACTGGGCATTTATGGAATTGCCACAGTTTGACGACGGCGAGAACTTCTCCGAATTCCAGAGCCGCAACAACGGCAGTGTGGGCGTGCAGATATTGTCGAGCGGCCCTGTGGGGCAGTGGCACAACATCTCGCTGATGTTCAACAAAGCAATCGCCAACGCCAAAAAATGCATATATCTTGAAACTCCATATTTCCTGCCCACCGAGAGCTTGCTCAAAGCCCTTCAGACGGCAGCCCTGTCAAAGATTGACGTGCGGGTGCTGATTCCTCGCCAGCCCGACTCCATGATGCTCAAGCTCGCGTCGGGCTCCTACATCAGCGACTGCCTTAGAGCAGGGATAAAAGTGTACTTCTACGAGCCGGGAATGCTCCATTCCAAGACCATAGTCATCGACGACGAATTTTTCACCACCGGCTCCACCAACTTCGACTTCCGCAGCATGGAATATAATTTTGAGTGCAACGCATTTATCTATAGCAAGGCGATAAACGAGAAAATGAAAACCGCCTTTTTCGCCGACCTTGCGCAGTCGACCCGCATCACGTCATCGACTTGGCGACGACGGCCGTTCGTTCAAAAGTTCAAAGAATCAGTGGTGCGGTTGATGAGTCCCGTGCTGTGACGATATATTTTTAATAAATTAACAATATCTACACATTGTTTTGAACCACCATTACGCAAACTTCGTTAACTTTGCAAGTAGAAAAGCAGGCATCTGCAAATTCAGGTTGGCGCATGTGGCGGCAATGAGGAAGACAGAAAAAACTATATTTATAAAATACTATTTTTCAGACTTTTAAAAAATTAAAAACTATGAAGTTTCTTACAGATGAAAAATTGACAATCGTCGGCGCAGGCGGTATGATTGGTTCAAACATGGTTCAGAGTGTATTGATGCTTGGACTGACTCCAAACATTTGTCTTTACGATATCTATGAGCCAGGTGTACACGGTGTGTTTGATGAAATCCAGCAGTGCGCATTCCCTGGAGCTAACGTAACTTACACAGTGAATCCAGAAGAGGCTTTCTCTGGTGCTAAGTATATCATTTCTTCTGGTGGTGCTCCTCGTAAGGAAGGCATGACACGTGAAGACCTTCTCAAGGGCAACTGCAAGATTGCCGCTGAGTTTGGTGACAACATCAAAAAATATTGCCCGGATGTTAAGCATGTCGTAGTAATCTTCAACCCGGCAGACGTAACAGCCCTCACAGCTCTTATCCACTCTGGTTTGAAACCAGAGCAGTTGACATCGCTCGCAGCTCTCGACTCTACTCGTTTGCAGCAGGCATTGGCTCTTGAGTTTGGTGTTCAGCAGGATAAGGTAACCGGCGCACACACTTACGGTGGTCACGGTGAGCAAATGGCAGTATTCGCTTCTCAGGTTAAGGTTGACGGCAAGCCATTGTCGGAAATGGGCCTTTCAGCAGAGCGTTGGGAAGAGATTAAGCACCACACAGTGCAAGGCGGTTCAAACATCATCAAGCTTCGTGGCCGCAGCTCATTCCAGAGCCCAGCCTACAACGCTGTCAAGATGATCGAGGCTGCTATGGGCGGTGAGAAGTTTACTTTGCCAGCCGGCTGCTACGTAAACAACGACAAGTTTGGCTTCAAGAACGTAATGATGGCTATGCCTACTACTATCGACAAGACTGGCGTTCACTGAACCAGCAGGAACAGAAGAAGAAATGGCAGCTCTCAACAAGTCGTACGAGCACCTTTGCAAGATGCGCGACGAAATCGTTGAGCTCGGCATCGTTCCTCCAGTAGCTGAGTGGAACAAACTCAACAGCAACCTCTAATAGACAACAGTCTTAGTGGAATATATGGCGCGGACACCTTTTTGGTGTCCGCGTTTTTTTTAGTGTGCTTGGATTTGCCTGGGATTGAAATAAAATCATTACTTTTGCGTTGACAAACTATTGTATTTCCTTATGACACGCAAATTTATTGTTTCAAGTATATTTGCAGCCGTTACGGCTGCAATGTCAGCCATCCCGGCATCCGACAGCCCTATGCTGCGCACGTTGCCCGACGGCACGGGCATAGAGATTATGCTGCACGGCGATGAAAACTTCCATTATGCCACATTGCTTGACGGCTCCATCGTCAAGGAAGGCGACGACGGCTATTTCTACTATGCCGAAGTCACAGCCGACGGCATTGTCGCAACGCCGTATAAGGTCGGCGACAACGTCCCGAAGCAGCGCGTTGTGAAATCCACAGGCGTTAAGAACCGATTGCAGGCGTTGCGCTCGCAAGCCCTTCAGCGCAGAGCCGTTAAGCCGCACGCCGCACAGCGGTCGGCATCCGACATCAACAGTCAGCATGGACTTGTGATACTTGTGGACTATCCTGACATGCCGATGGTGCAGACCAATAAGGATTATTCGGAGATGCTCAACTCTGAAGGCTACTCAAAAAATTGTGCCACCGGCAGCGCCCTTGACTATTTCCGGAATTCATCGTATGGAAAATATTCTCCGGTGTTTGATGTGTTCGGCCCCTACACGCTGTCGAACAAATACCGCTATTATGGCAAGAACGATGCATCGGGCAACGATACCAATGTGCCGGAGATGATAGTAGAGGCGTGCCGCATGGCGTCTGCCGACATTGATTTGTCGACCTACGACTATGACAACGACGGATATATAGACAACGTATATGTTTTTTATGCCGGTGCGGGAGAAGCCAACGGCGGGTCGGACGACACTGTGTGGCCTCATCGCTGGGTGGTGTATGGTGAAAACTACGACGGAGATCCCGATGTGGGCGGTGTGAAGGTGTATGACTACGCCTGCAGCAACGAAATTCGAGAAAGTCTTAAAAACAAGATCGGGACGAATCTGGAAGGTATCGGCACTTTTGTGCATGAGTTCGGACACGTGCTCGGTTTCAGCGACCATTACAGTACCAACGACAACAATCTTGCCCTTGATCCGGGCTACTACGACGTCATGGCTTCGGCATCGTATCTCAACTATGGACGTACGCCTTACGGATATTCAGCCTATGAGCGTATGTATATGGGATGGCTTGAGCCAACGCAGATATTCCCAAGCCGCGATGGCGACAAGATGACGCTTAAAACCATCGACGAAGGCGAGGCATTGCTCGTCACCGCCGACGGGTCGACGCATAATATGGATGGCGTTTCGCCGTCGCCTGCAAATTATTATCTTATTGAAAACCGCGCTTCGGCAGGCTGGGACTCGTTTGCCGGCTATTACGGCACTTCGGGCACGCCGGGCGACAAAGGTATGCTGATCACCAAAATAAACTACGACGCAGACCGCTGGGAACGAAATATTGTCAATGCGTATGCCAACCAGATGGGAATTGAGCTGGTTTGCAATCCAGTGCAGAAAAAGTCGTATGCGGCTTATTATCCGATGTTTCCGGGGTCAAAGACGCAGACTTCGGTGTCGTTTGGCTCATACTCCATCAAAAACATAACCCGTGACGCTGTTACCGGCGAGGTGTCGTTTACGATATCCGACAGCAACGGATACTCGGGCGTTGCCGACGTGGAGACGGAGGCAGATGTCTATGCCGCCGACGGAGCTATAGTTGTGGAGTGCGCAGCAGGACGGGTGAGCGTCAGCACGCTGCAGGGTGCGCTTGTCTATGACGGCATCGGCGGACGTATACCTGTCGCCACAGGCCTGTATGTTGTCAATGTTGACGGCAAGGCAGTGAAGGTGGCAGTGAGATAGAAGCGCAATGTTTTGATAAATATTGACTTGCAATGTTAGATATCTGGCGCGGAATTTTGCAGTTTCGCGCCAATTTCTTATCTTTGTATAAGATAGGCTGCGGCTTGTCGGGAGTTTTTTTTGATAGAGGAGGAACGGATATGATTAGAAAGTCGATAATTGTGATGCTTTTAGGCTTTTCGGTGTTGGCGATGTCGATGCCGGTTGTGGCACAGCAACGTGCCGCAGTGGATTATGTCGTTACCTCCACAACTTCGGGAAAAGGAGTGCTGGTGATTGAAAACAACACAGAGTCGGCATGCCGTTTCACAATTTATTCAATAACCGGACAGGTGGTGCGTGTGCTTGTCGTGAAGCCCGGCAATGAGCGCGTGGAGCTGCAGAAGGGCTTCTACATAGTGAAAAGCGAATATGGCAGCCAGAAAGTGGTTGTCAGATAATTGATACAAACAATGAAAAACTTATAATTCATTTATTTGGTTACTATGACACATTTAATCGGAAAGATTATGACTGTAACGACGGTTATGTCGGCAGCGGCTTTTATGGGTCCGGTTGCATCGGCGCAGACTTTGCCGCAAATCCCAGAAGAGGAACTCAATGCATATCCAGTTTATTCAGGCAATGACCTGGAACTTACTGTCGATGCCAAAGGCACGCATTTCGCCCTTTGGTCGCCTGGCGCGGAGGCAGTCAGGCTGCATCTGTATGCCGACGGGCATAACGGAAACGCCTATGAAACAGTCGAGATGGCAAAAGATGCGACAACAGGAGTGTGGCGCGCGTCTAAGTCGGAGAAGCTATATGGCAAATTTTATACGTTCCAAGTAAAGATAGGCGGCGAATGGCTGAAGGAAACGCCAGGAGTGTGGGCTAAAGCCGTGGGTGTCAACGGACATCGAGCCGCTATTGTCGATTTCTCGCAGACAAACCCGGAAGGATGGGGAAGCGACACCTATGTAGTCACACCGCATCAGACCGACGCCATAGTCTACGAGATGCACCATCGTGATTTCTCCGCCCACCGCAATTCGGGCATCGTCAACAAAGGCAAGTTTGTGGCAATGCTTGAGCCATGCACGGAGTCGGGCAACGGAGAGCTGACAGGAATCGCCCACTTGAAGGAGCTTGGAGTGACCCATGTGCACATCCTTCCGTCGTATGACTACAACACAGTCGACGAGACGCAACTTATCGACCGTCAATACAATTGGGGCTACGACCCTCTGAACTACAACGTACCCGAAGGCTCTTATTCCACAAATCCTGCCGATCCATATTGCCGCATCCGCGAGATGAAGGAAATGGTGCAGGCGCTGCATAAGGCAGGCATCGGCGTGGTGATGGATGTGGTTTACAACCACACCGCGCTCGGCGATGATTCCAATTTCTCGCTTACGGCTCCCGGCTATTATTACCGCCATCGTCCGGACGGCTCCTACAGTGATGCCTCAGGATGCGGCAATGAGACGGCATCCGACCGCGGTCAGATGAGCAATTATATCGTGAACTCTGTAAAGTATTGGGCAAAGGAATATCATATCGACGGATTCCGCTTCGACTTGATGGCAATCCACGACGTAGAAACGATGAACCGCGTGTCGGCAGAGGTGCGCGCCATCAATCCGTATGCAGTGATTTATGGCGAGGGATGGACAGCAGGCGACAGCCCGCTGCCCGTTGAGCGTCGTGCGTTGAAGGAAAATGTGTCGAAGATGCAGGGCGTGGCGGTGTTCAGCGACGACATCCGTGACGCTGTCAAGGGACATTACAGCCGGGAGGACGACCGAGGCTTCGTATCGGGAAAAGCCGGACAGGAAGAAACCGTGAAAATAGGCGTTGTCGCATCGACATCGCACCCGCAGGTGGACTACAGCAAAGGCAGCAACTCGAAGTTTGCCTATGCCACGTCGCCTGAAATGATAATGAACTATGTGTCGTGCCACGACGACCTGTGTCTGACCGACAAGCTGCGCAAGTCGATGCCCGAAGCCAACGATTCAGTACGCATGCGTGTAGCCCGCCTGGCGCAGACCATCGTGTTCACGTCGCAAGGCACGCCGTTTATGTTTACCGGCGAGGAAATCTTCCGTGACAAGAAAGGCGAGCACAACAGCTACTGCTCTCCCGACTCCATAAATGCCATCGACTGGAACCTGAAGAAGCAGAATCGCGAACAGTTTGACTATTACCGCAATCTCATAGCCATGCGCAAGGCGCATCCGGCATTCCGCATGACGTCGGCAGCCGACATTGCCCGCAACATCGTGTTTGACAAGGTGAAAGAAGACTGTGTGGTAAGTTATTCAATAAAAAACCACGCCAACGGCGACGAATGGCAGGAAGTGAAAGTGGTGTTCAACGGCAATGACCGTGACGTGACCGTCAATGTGGCAAAAGGCAACTGGACGGTAGTGGCTGCCGACGGCAAGATTGACAAGGACGGGCTTGGCAAGAGCAAAGGCGGAAAGACGGTTGTGGCATCACGCTCCGCGCTGATTTTGGCACGATAAGAAAGGAATATTTTATGTTTGACGACGAAAAATTGCGTGTGACGCTGAATATAGCAGGCGAACAAGTCAAAACGGTGATAAACCGGTCGGACGAAGAGGAGCTGCGCATGCTGGAGAAGGAAGTTACATCGCTGTTCAACCGATGGCGAGTTGCCGACCCGTCGCGCACCAAGTCGCAAGTGCTGGCAATGGTGGCGTTTCAGTATGCCAAACTCTATTATGACGAGTTGACCGCCGGACGTTCGCGTGAGGCGTCACTTCGCGATTTCGTCGAGAAATATGAGGAGCGGCTTAACAAAATCGTGATTGATGAATGATTTTTGGACTGTGACCGCAAATATTCTTTGGAAAAGTGTTTATAAATTGAAATATAATTCTTACTTTTGTAAAAATTTGGTTCAGAATGGCTGAAAGTTTGTCGGAGATTTTTGAACGGTTGCTTGCCAAGCAGCAAATTCTTTTGGAACGCTATAATGCAATGAAAGACAAATTGCAGATTTCGCAAGAAGAAAACGAAGCGTTGAAAAAGGAAAACGAGAAGCAACGGCAACTGATTGAGAAATTGGAAATGGACAAAGACTTTTTGCAGATGGCGCGTCAGATTGCCCCCGACAGGGAGGCTCTCGACAGAAGCCGTGCCATGATAGCCAGATTGGTGCGGGATGTCGACAAATGCATCGAGCAGCTTAAAGATTGATTGAGAATCTATATAAAGCCGGTAACGGCGTGATATAAAAACATTAGAAAAAGCAGGCGTTTCATGCCGTACACTCAGGAGAGTGTAGGACATGAATGCTGAAAAAGAGGTTAGAGGCATAGAAGCGACACCTACCCGAAAGTAGAGAGAATACCGCACCAATGGTGCGTGCCTTGCGGCACGCGTTGTTGGTGCTTTTTTATAAACTTAACTAATTAACTGATAGAAACAATATGGTGTTGAATTTAATAATAGCCGCGGTGTCGCTCCTTGTTGGAGGCGGAGTAGTGCTATTTGTGACAAAAAGAATGGCTCACACACGGGCTAAAAACATAATTGAGGAGGCGAAACTTGAGGCAGACGTTCTGAAGAAGAATAAGCTGCTCGAAGTTAAGGAAGCCGAGTTGAAAATGAAGGCCGACGTTGAGAAACAAGCCAACTCGCGCATGCAGAAAATCCAAGCGGCGGAAGCCAAATCCAAGCAGCGCGAACTGCAGCTCAACCAGCAACAGTCGGAACTTCAGCGCAAGCGCAACGAGAATGAAAACATGAAAGCCGTGCTCGACCAGCAGGTGGCTGCCGTTGAGATGCGCGAGCAGGAAGTGGAAAAGATGCAGAAAAGCGTTCAGGAAACGCTTGAGCACATCTCCGGACTGTCGGCAGAAGAGGCAAAGGAGAAACTTGTCGAGTCGCTTAAAGACGAAGCCAAAACGGCTGCCGCATCGTATATCAACGACATAATGGACGACGCCAAGCTGACCGCCAACAAGGAGGCAAAACGCATTGTAGTGCAGTCAATCCAGCGTGTCGCTACAGAAACGGCGATTGAAAACTCGGTGACAGTGTTCCACATCGACAGTGATGAAATCAAGGGCCGCATCATCGGCCGCGAGGGACGCAACATCCGCGCCCTCGAGGCAGCCACCGGAGTGGAGATTATCGTAGACGACACCCCGGAGGCAATCGTGCTTTCAGGCTTTGATCCTGTGCGCCGCGAAATTGCCCGTCTGGCACTTCACCAGCTGGTTGCCGACGGACGTATCCACCCGGCACGCATCGAGGAAGTTGTAGCCAAGGTGCGCAAACAGATTGAAGAGGAAATCATCGAGACAGGAAAGCGCACAATCATCGACCTCGGCATCCACGGTCTGCATCCGGAACTCATCCGTCTTGTCGGAAAAATGAAATATCGTTCAAGCTACGGTCAGAACCTCTTGCAGCACTCGCGCGAGACAGCCAATCTCTGTGCCGTAATGGCATCGGAGCTCGGACTGAACCCGAAACGTGCCCGTCGTGCGGGTCTGCTCCACGATATAGGCAAAGTGCCTGACGAAGAGCCAGAATTGCCACACGCAATTCTCGGTATGAAACTTGCGGAGAAATACAAGGAAAAACCAGACATCTGCAATGCCATCGGCGCTCACCACGACGAAGTGGAGCAGCAGTCGCTCCTTGCACCGATTGTGCAGGTCTGCGACGCCATCTCCGGTGCGCGTCCAGGCGCCCGCCGAGAAGTTGTTGAAGCCTACATCAAGCGTCTCAACGACCTTGAGCAGCTGGCACTCTCTTATCCGGGCGTAATCAAGACCTATGCAATCCAGGCAGGCCGTGAGCTTCGTGTAATTGTCGGAGCCGACAAGCTTGACGACGCCGAGACAGAAAAACTCTCAGCCGTGCTCGCACAACGCATTCAGGACGAACTCACATATCCGGGACAGGTGAAAATCACCGTAATCCGTGAAACCCGCTCGGTAAGTTTCGCTAAATAGGAGGAACGCCGACAATGGACGATGTAAAGAATAAAGATCTGGACCAACAACGCATATTCCAGCCGTCGGGCAAGGAGCCGCGGGGCAAACTTAACTGCTACGACTGGCTCGCCGATGTGCCTGGCGAGAAAAATGTGTTTGACATGGTCGAGGTGCAGTTCAAGAACACCCGCAAAGGCTACTACCGCAACAGCATGAACCTGCCGCTTGAGATTGGCGACATGGTGGCAGTGGAGGCAAGTCCGGGGCACGACATCGGAAGAGTGTCGCTGACGGGCAAGCTTGTGGCTTTGCAGATAAAGAAAGCCAATTTGCGCCCCGATACCGAGATACGCCGGGTGTTTCGCAAGGCAAAAGCCTCCGACTTGGAAAAATTTGAGGCAGCCAAAGCCCGCGAGTACGACACAATGATACGCTCGCGTCAGATAGCCAAGGATTTGCGCCTGAACATGAAAATCGGCGATGTGGAGTATCAAGGCGACGGCAACAAAGCGATATTCTACTATATAGCCGACGAGCGTGTGGACTTCCGTCAGCTCATCAAGGTGCTTGCCGACGCATTCCATGTGCGCATCGAGATGAAGCAAATCGGCGCGCGTCAGGAAGCCGGACGCATCGGTGGCATCGGACCGTGCGGACGTCCGCTCTGCTGTTCCAGCTGGATGACCAATTTCGTGTCGGTGGCAACAAGCGCCGCCCGCTATCAGGACATCTCGCTCAATCCGCAGAAACTGGCTGGACAGTGCGCCAAGCTTAAATGCTGTCTGAACTACGAGGTCGACGCCTATGTGGAGAGCGTGAAGCAACTGCCTTCAAAAGAGATACGCCTTGAGACCAAGGATAATACATACTTCTATTTCAAGGCCGACATTTTCAGCCGTATGCTGACTTACACAACGGAAAAGAATGTGCCGGCAAATATGGTCACCATCTCAGCCAAACGGGCTTTTGAGGTAATCGCACTCAACAAAAACGGTGTGAAACCCGACAATCTTGACGGAAAAGGCGAAGATGAAAAAGTTAGAGGCGAGTTTGGCGACATTCTTGGTCAGGACAGCGTGACACGCTTTGACAAAACAAAAAAGAAAAAACGCAAGAGAGGCAGCGGCAACAACGGTGACGGCGGAAATAAAGACAACAACCGTCAGCGCGGAGGTGGAAACCAAGCCGACGGAGGCAACCGCCAACGACAAGGCGGTGAAGGCAAAGGCAACCGGCGTCAGGGCAACGAACAGCCGCGCCGCGACAATCGACCGCCACGCCGCGACAACCGACCGCCACGCCGCGACAACCGCAACGGCGGCGGACAACGAGGACAGGAGAATGGAAACAAACAGCAGACATCCGCTCCGAAACCCAAGGAAGAGTAGGCTTGCGGCAGCGTTGTGCCTTGTGGCAATCTCACTGCTTGCCGCCACCTGTACTCCGGGAGGGGCTTTCGACAGCGATTTCAAGACAATAGACGCCGAGGGTTGGACCAAGTCCAGCCCCTTGGTGTTTCTGCAGCCCGACAGCATCAGAGGGGTTGATGCCTACGACATTGCAGTCAGCGTGCGCCACGACAATTACTATCCTTACCGCAACCTGTTGTTGATAGTGGATTATGTGGCAGGCGGCAAGATTGTGGAGCACGACACCGTCAACGTTGAATTGTGCGACGAATATGGCGATTGGGGAGGCTCCGGGCTTGGCAAGCTCTTCCAAAAGCAGATGCTTATAAAAGAGCGGGTGCCTGTGGGACGCTATGACAAAATCGTTGTGTGGCACAATATGCGTGTGTCGAAGGTGACCAACGTCACAGATGTGGGGCTGACATATATTAAATCGAAATAAAGACATATATAATTTGGATATTAAAAATATAGACTGGGCGGCAACCGACGCATTGTGCTTCGATATGGACGGCACACTCTGGGACGCAGTCGATTCGTATTGCGAAATCTGGAACCGGTGTTTCCGCAAGGTGGGCATGGACCGCGTCGTGGCCCGTCAGGAACTCATAGCCTGTATGGGGCTGAATCTGCACGAGATACTCCGTCGCCTTTGCGGCGGCGTGCCGATGCCCGACGCCGACGCTTTTCTTTCCGACATAGAGCGGGAGGAAATCCGTTTGATGCCAGTGCTTGGCGGCAAGCCTTATCCGGGTGTCGCGGAAGGGCTGGAGCGCCTGTCGAAGAAATACAAAATCCTGTTGCTCAGCAACTGCGGTGAGAATGGATTGGAAAATCTGATGAACTTTCTGGGCATTCGTGCGTTGGTGACAGAAGCGGTGACTTATGGAGCCACGCACCGCGACAAAAACGAAAACCTGACCGCGCTGGCAGAGAAATACAGTCTGCGTCAGCTCGTATATGTGGGCGACACCGAAGGCGACTGCCGTCAGACACATATTGCTGGGATGCCGTTTGTCTTCGCCTCGTATGGTTTCGGCCATTGTGACAATGCCGATATGACTGTCGGTTCGTTTGAAGAATTAGTTGAAACGTTTGACAAAATAAAATAACAAGTTATGAATAGAACATTATCTGTTTCGGAAGCAAAGATGCGAGTTGACAACATAAGGGAGATGATGCGCAACAACGGTTTCGACGCTGTCCTTGTGGGCACAAACGCCAACCTGTACTACCTGACTGGCGGAGTGTTCAGCGGCTATGTCTATATTCCGGCAGAGGGAGAGGCTTTGCAGTTTGTGCGCCGACCGGTCGACAAGAAAGGCGACGGCATTGTGCATATCCGCAAGCCGGAGCAGATTATTGAATATTTGGGCAAGAACGGTCTGCCAGCACCTCGGAAATTGGCGCTTGAACTCGACGGCATCTCGTATACCGACGCTTTGCGCTGCCAGAAAGCATTCGGCCTGGAGTCGGTTGGCAACTGCTCGCCACTGTTGGCGCAAGCGCGTTCGGTGAAGTCAGATTTTGAAATCTCGTTGCTGCGCGAGTCGGGAGCACATCATTGCGGTTCCTATCGCCGCATCTCCGGACTTTATCATGAAGGAATGACCGACATCGAACTTCAGATAGAGATTGAGCGCACGCTCCGTCTTGACGGATGTCTCGGCATTTTCCGCATCAACGGACCGTCGATGGAGATGTTTATGGGCAATCTTCTTGTCGGTGACAATGCCGATGCTCCGAGTCCGTATGATTTCGCTATGGGCGGAGAGGGTATGGACGGCTCGCTTCCTGTGGGCAGCAATGGCTCCATCATCCTTCCGGGCAACACCGTGATGGTCGATATGAACGGCAACTTTACAGGCTATATGACCGATATGACCCGCACATTCTATGTTGGCGCGCTTGACACCCATGCCAAGAAAGCCCATCAGCTTTCCATCGACATCCACCACACATTGATTGACTTCATCAAGCCCGGAGTCGAGGCCAAGGCAGCCTACGAACTGGCGATGGATATGGTTGAAAAGGCAGGAGAGTCAGACTTCTTTATGGGACATACCCAGAAGGCAGGCTTCATAGGTCATGGCGTCGGCATCGAGGTGAACGAATGGCCGGTGCTCGCTCCGAGAAGCCGGCAAGTGTTTGAGAAAGGCAATGTGATAGCCTTGGAGCCTAAATTTGTCATCCCAGGAGTCGGTGCTGTAGGCATAGAGAACACCTATGTGGTCACCGACAACGGTTTGGAATGCTTGACACCATTCCCTGAGGAAATAGCAGAGCTGTTATAGAAGATGAACTTAAAAGACAAAATAGACCAGAAAATATTTCATTTGGTTGGCGAGGCAGCCGATGCTGTCGGGCAACCGTGCTACATCGTTGGCGGATATGTGCGCGATATTTTTCTGCACCGTCCGTCGAACGATATCGACTTCGTGACCGTGGGCAGCGGTATCGGTCTTGCCGAGGCGCTTGCCGGAAAACTCGGTCCGAAGACACGCCTTGCCGTGTACCGCAACTATGGTACTGCCCAGCTGCGCTACCGCGGGCTTGAACTGGAGTTTGTGGGCGCCCGCAAGGAGTCGTACCATCGCGAGAGCCGCAACCCGATAGTGGAGGACGGCACGCTCGACGACGACCAGAAACGTCGTGACTTCACGGTCAACGCCCTTGCCATCGCCGTCAATGCCGACAACTTCGGCGAGCTTGTAGATCCGTTCGGCGGTCTTGACGACATGCGCCGCCGCATTATCCGCACACCGCTCGACCCCGACGTGACATTTTCCGACGATCCGCTGCGCATGATGCGCGCAGTGCGCTTTGCCACGCAGCTTGATTTCGAGATTCTTCCCGAAACGTTTGACGCCATCACTCGCAACCGCGAGCGCATCGCCATCATCACGCGCGAGCGCATCGCCGTAGAGCTGGAGAAAATCATCTGCTCTCCACGTCCATCAATGGGGTTCGTGCTTTTGGAAAAATGCGGATTGCTCGAACTTATATTCCCGGAGCTCCACGCTTTGAAGGGCGTCGAGACCAAAGACGGGCGCGGACATAAAGACAATTTCCTGCACACGATGCAGGTGCTCGACTCAGTGGCTGAAAAGTCGGACAAGGAATGGCTTCGCTGGGCAGCGCTGTTCCACGACATCGCCAAGCCAGTCACCAAGCAGTATGACCAGCAGCACGGGTGGACATTCTACAACCACAACTTCGTGGGCAAAAAAATGATACCCGGCATCTTCAAACGGATGAAGCTTCCGATGAACGAGAAGATGAAATATGTGCAGAAACTTGTGGAGCTGCATATGCGCCCGATAGCGTTGGTTGAGGAAGAAGTGACCGACTCCGCCGTGCGCCGTCTGCTCTTCGACGCCGGCGACGACATCGACGACCTTATGATACTCTGCGAGGCAGACATCACGTCGAAGAATCCGGAGAAAGTGAAACGTTTCCTCAGCAATTATCAAGAGGTGCGCCGCAAGTTGGTGGAGATTGAGGAGAAAGACCGCATACGCAATTTCCAACCGCCGATTGACGGCGACGAGATAATGCGCATTTTTGGGCTTTCGCCATGCCGAGAGGTGGGCGACATCAAGGAACGCCTCAAGAATGCCATCCTCGACGGCGACATCCCCAACGAGCGCGAAGCCGCTTACAAATTGATGCTCAAAGTGGCGGCGGAAATGGGGCTGAAACAGTTAGAAGAGTGATTTGGGCTTCTTAAATCCTTATTTTCTACAATTTTAGAGAAAAAAGAGCGGAAAGAGTACGGTTATTTGAAAAAAAAGTGCGATATTTGCATTCGCATTTGCAAAAGAGCGCTTTCAAAGGCGTTGCGTGCAGACGTATGAATTGGAAAATCAATCAAATAACTAATAAAAGATATAATAAAATGACTAAAGCAGACATCGTAAATGAAATTTCAAAATCTACAGGTGTAGAGAAAGCTGCCGTGCTTGAGACTGTTGAAAAATTCATGGAAGTAGTGAAGGATTCATTGGCAAACGGCGAAAATGTCTATCTCCGTGGTTTTGGTAGTTTCATCGTAAAAGTTCGTTCTGAAAAAACTGCAAGAAACATTTCCAAGAATACGACAATCATCATTCCGGAGCACAAAATCCCGGCTTTCAAACCGGCAAAAGTGTTTATGGAAGAGGTTAAATAATAACATTTAGTTTAATCCTTTAATTTATACAACTATGCCAAGCGGAAAGAAAAGAAAAGGCCACAAGATGGCTACTCACAAGCGTAAAAAAAGACTGAGAAAGAATCGTCATAAGAAGAAATAATTGAAATTTAGTTTAAAAATTAAATTTCATGATTTTTATCGCAAGAACAAGCGGGATTTCTTTTCAAGAGAATCTTCAGTTTGTTCTTGTGTCTTTTAAAAACGATTCTAAACAACCAAGTATTGACTTTAAATTCAGACAATGAGAAGTGAACTCGTAGTTGATGTGCAGCCACAGGAAACATCCGTGGCTCTGCTTGAAGACGGGCGCTTGATGTCGCTCCAGAAGGAGTCGCGCAACATCAAGTTTGCCGTCGGCGACATCTATTACGGTCGGATAAAGAAGTTGATGCCGGGGCTGAATGCCGCTTTTGTCGACATCGGCTCTGAGAAAGAGGCGTTTCTTCATTATCTCGACCTCGGTTCTCAGTTCTCGAGTTTCAATACTTTTGTCCAAAGCGCTATTGCAGAGCCCAACAAAGCTCCGCAGCTTTCTAAATTCAAACTGCTGCCCGACATAAACAAGCAGGGCAGCATTGCAGAAACGCTGACCGTTGGTCAGCACATCATTTTCCAGGTGTCGAAAGAGCCGATTTCAACTAAAGGACCGCGGCTCACCACGGAATTGACGTTTACCGGACGGTTCATGGTGCTGATACCATTCTCCAACAAGGTCTCAATTTCGCAGAAAATCAAGTCGACACAAGAAAAAATGCGCCTGCGCCAGCTGATTGAGAGCATACGTCCGAAAAATTTCGGCGTCATTGTGCGCACATCGGCAGAAGACAAGCGGGTTGCAGAACTCAACAACGAGATGAACACCCTGGTGAAATGCTGGGAGGATACGATTGAAAAATTGCAGAAGTCAGAGTCGCCGGCACTCCTTCACGAGGAAGACAGCCGTGCCGTTGGCATTATCCGAGACGTGTTCAGCCCGTCGTTTGAAAACATCTTCGTGAACGATGCGGAAACCTATTCGCAGATTTACAACTATGTGAGTCTCATTGCCCCTGAGCGCAAGGAGTCGGTAAAGTTGTATGCCAAAGACGAGCCGATTTTCGATTTCTACAACATCACGAAGCAGATAAAGTCGTCGTTTGGAAAAGCGGTGTCGTTCAAGTCGGGAGCATACATCATCATTGAGCATACAGAAGCTCTTCACGTGATCGATGTGAACTCTGGCAACCGCAACCGCAACGTGGAGAATCAGGAGGAGAACGCTCTTGATGTCAATCTCCGCGCCGCCGACGAGATTGCGCGGCAGTTGCGTCTGCGCGACATGGGCGGAATCATCGTAATCGACTTTATCGATATGAGTACAGCCGAGCATCGGCAGAAACTCTATGACCACATGCGCGAGGTGATGGCAAACGACCGCGCCCGCCACAACATTTTGCCTCTGAGTAAGTTCGGACTTATGCAAATCACGCGGCAGCGTGTTCGTGCCGCTCTCGACATCGAGACTCTTGAGAGTTGCCCGTCGTGCTACGGCAAAGGATTGGTGCAGCCTTCAATACTGTTTACCGACCTCCTGCATGAGAAACTTGACTACGTGGTCAACACGCTTAATCTTCAGGATTTTGTGCTGTATGTGCATCCGTATGTCTATGCCTACATAAAGCAGGGCTTCTTCAAGTCGATATATCGCAGCTGGAGAAGTGAGTTCGGAAAGAAATTTAAAGTCGTTGCCAATCAGGCGCTGGCATTCCTTGAATATAAATTCTTCGACAGCGACCGCAAGGAAATCGACGTGACCGACAACAAGGACTCGGGAAAGAGTTCAGATGAAAAGAAAGCAAGCAAGAGCAAGCGCGCTTCGAAAGAAGGTTGAGAAAACTCTTGAAGGAACCGGAAAGAGGATGTGTCAAAATAGGCGCATCCTCTTTTTTGCATAGTATGCTGTAAAATAAAAACTGTGGTAAGTCATTCGAAACAAGCTGTCTCTTTATCAAATTGTTTCCACATTGACCTGGGCACGTTGTCATTCTCGTACTTGATGTCAAAGGAACAGCCTTGATTTTGCTAAATCAAGGCTGTTCCTTTGATTTCCTAATATCATAATGGCATCTTTAAATAAGATAGGCTGCGGTTCGGGAAAGAAAATTGAGCAAGCTCTTTTCTTTCCACTCACCTTGCACTATCTTTGCAAAAGATATGAAACAAAAAGAGGAAAACAGAGAAGACGTGCGCCGGATAGGTTGGGTTGTGCTTGTGCTTGCCACAATGCTGACGCTCCCGTTTATCGGCATGGGGCATTTCTATACGCGAGGCGAGCCTCGCGAGGCTCTTGTGGCAATGGCGATGCTCGACCAGGGTAATTTTATATTGCCCTTTTTTCAAGGGGAATTTGCATTCAAGCCGCCGATGCTGCATTGGCTTGTGGCGTTGTTCTCAATGCCGCAGGGTTATGTGTCGGAGATGACGGCCCGTCTGCCGTCGGCATTGGCTTATATAGCTATGTGCTATGGCTTTTTTGTGTTTTTCTCGAGGCGCTATCATGTGGGCAAGGTGCTGATTGCCACGTTGGTGCTGATCACGTCGTTTGAGGTGCATCGCGCGGCGATGACGTGCCGTGTAGACATGGTGCTGACGGCATTTATGGTTGGCGGATTCTTGTTTCTGTATCGATGGAAAGAGCGTGGCTACCGCGGAATGCCGTGGCTTGCCTCGCTGATGATTTCCGGAGCCATACTCACCAAAGGTCCGATTGGAGCCATCTTGCCGTGTGCGGTGATGGCGGTGATGATGATTGTCGACGGCGAGAAGACGAAGCCTGTTTTAAAGGCGTTGCTTAAGGTTGCTCTGCTGTCGTCGGTGTTGCCGCTCTGCTGGTATGTGGCGGCCTACCATGTTGGTGGCGACCGCTTCCTTGACTTGATGATGGAGGAGAATTTCGGACGCTTTCTCGGCAAGATGTCGTATGAAAGTCATGAAAACGGGCCGTTTTATTATTTCCCGATACTTCTTTCCGGCTTGCTGCCGTGGTCGCTGTTGATTGTAGGCTCACTCTTCGCTGTCAGATGGCGTGAGGTGGGAATGCCTAAGTTCAGGGCCGTATGGTCGCGTTTCCGCTCGATGGACAGCGTGATGCAGTTTGCCGTTGTCGCATCGGTTCTGATATTCGTGTTCTACGAAATACCGAAAAGCAAACGCAGTGTGTACCTGTTGCCGATGTATCCGTTCCTGAGTCTTGCAATATCCAATCTCATAGTGTGGCTGCTGCAGGAACACCGTCGCATATTCAAGGCTTATGCTGTGACTATTGTTGTGATAGGAGTGGTGTTCAGCGTGGCGCTGATAGCTTTGCACGCGGTTGATTTGAGTTTCTTGGGCGACAGCCGTTCGTCCCGCCGGCTTGCCCTTCAGTTGGGAGAGTTGCAGAAGATGCCGATGGGCGTGGCCTATCTCCTTGCATCATTGATGCCGGTGCTCGTTGCGGTGGCAATCTGGATGCGTCGCAAGGCATTGAATCTATATCTATGGCTTGCTGTAGGAGTCTGGGTGGCTTGCTACATGAGTCTTGACGGAGTGCTTAATCCGGCTTTGAAGAACTGTGTGCCCGACTACTATTTCGCGCAGAAGGTTAAAGTTTACCAGCCCGACGGAAGAATCGGGTTCTACCGTGTGGGCAAGGAAGAGCCGGCTTATGCCGCCGTGTTCTATCTCGACGACAAGGTGATGCCCTACAGCGAAGTGTCGGTGATGCCCGAGACGGGCTATGTGATGCTGCGCGAGGCAAACAAAGAGCGTTTTGAGGAGGAGATGTCGGCATATCGATGCCGTGAAGTGGCGCGCACCGACAATGAGTTTACGTCATTTAAAGGCAACCTGCTGCTGTATAAGTATGACAAACGATAAAAAGTATAGGACGGCAGTGGTGGTGCCAGCCTACAGGCATCTCTCCGACGATGAGAAAATTTCGATGCGGCAATGCGTCGATGTGCTCGGCGGTCACGACATAATTGTGATTCATCCGGAACGGCTTGACCTTACTGAAGATTTGCAGTCGTGGCAGTCGGTTGTTGTCAAGGCGTTGCGCAATGAATGGTTTGACGGCGTGAAAGGCTACAACAGCATGCTGCTCAGCACGGAATTTTATGATTTGTTTTCCGCCTACGATTATATTCTGATTTATCAACTTGACGCCTACGTGTTTCGCGACGAACTCGATGAGTGGGTTGCCAAGGGCTACGACTATATCGGCGCTCCGTGGATAATAAAGCGGGGACTGTCGTACTATCTGTTTGGCGGCTGGATGCAGGCGCTCCACCGCAAGCTGCATCCCATCGGAGAAGGCGAGAATATGGTGCATGCCCATCTGGCATTTTCGGTTGGCAACGGAGGCTTGAGCCTTAGGCGTGTGTCGAAGATGCGTGAAATGGCGGAGCAGTTTGCCGACGAGATAAGCCGGCTGCGCTTCGGCGAGGAGCGTCGAGCGGCAGAGGACGTGTTTTTCTCGCTCGTTGCCGGACATCGTTGCGGCTTGAAAAAGCCGGGATGGCGCGAGGCGTTGGCGTTTGCGTGGGAAAGCAAGCCCGACTATTGTATGCACACCATCGGCAAGTTGCCGTTTGGCTGCCATGCCTGGTCATTGCCGAGATATAAAAGCTTTTGGAAACAATACATTAAATAAAAAAAACGACAAATAAATGCTATCAATAATAGTTTGTTCTGTAAATAGAAAATATCTGCTTAATTTTGAGAAAAATGTGGCAGAGACAATAGGCGACAACGTGGAGTATGAGATATTGGCGATTGACAACAAGGTGATGCGCCTGTCAATCTGCGCGGCATACAACAGGGCAGCGTCGGAGGCGCGTTATCCTTATCTGCTTTTCATTCATGAGGATGTTGAGTTTCTTGAGAAAGGATGGTGGGCGAAGGTAATGCCGCAGCTGAGCAAACCGGATTGCGGTGTGATAGGATTTGCAGGCACGGTGGCTATGGTCGACTCTCCGGCAGGGTGGGGACAAAGCCGCAAATGGAGTGTGCTTAATTTCACCCAGCTAACGAAAGGTCGGCGACGCCTTTACCGGCAAGGTTTTGAAAACAGTACCTACCGTCAGGTGGTGGCTCTCGACGGCTTCGCTATGTTTGTGCGCAGGAGCGTTTGGCAGGAGACGCCTTTCGACGAGCAGATGCTCAAAGGCTTCCATTGCTATGATGTCGACTTCTCGTTGTCGGTCAATCAGCGTTACAAGAACTATGTGTGCGGAGTGGTCGACATTTTTCATTATTCGCCCGGCAATTTCAATGAAGTATGGTTTCGCGAAGTGCTTAAAACCTACAAGAAATGGCACGACCGTCTGCCCGTGTGGGTTGACGACCCAGAGCATCCCATCAGCCGTCAGGACATGAAACGCATACATGAAAAACTGGATTTCAAGGCAATGAAAAAGGTTAAAAAACTGCGTGACGTCAGGCGGTGGCCATACGTGAAAAGATTCTTTCGCCACGGGATGTCGCTGAAGCATTTGGAACACATAATCAGGGCTTTTGTATAGAGAACAACGAAAAAAATATAATTAATTTGCGACATTGAAAAAATAATTCTTATTTTTGCGGTTAAACAAATAACCGACAGAATGAAAAAAATCTATCTACTCGCTATTTTGGCAATGGGCGCTTCTTCGGTATTCGGCCAGGGCAAACTTGACCTGCGCAGCCTCGAAGTGCTACGCCAATATCAGGCACAGACAGCCGGTATGCAGAAGACACAGGCGGCAGAGCCTAAGATGGTTACGGCTGTGGTGCGTCTTTCCGGCGACAATGCTGTGGCTACGTTGCAGAAAAAGGGAATTGAAGTGTTGCGTCAGCGCGACGACCTGGCAATTGTGCAATTGCCGATGGACAGCGTTGAGAGCGTTGTTGCATCAGATGCGCTGCGCCAGATGCAGTTCTCACGTCCTGTACGTGCGAAACTTGATGAAGCCAACAAGTCGACAGGCGCCGACAATGTGCATAAAGGAACCGATCTCGACCGTGCATATACTGGAGAGGGTGTGATTGTGTCGCTGATTGACCAGGGCATTGACCCCAACCACATCACGTTCCGCAAGAAGGGAACAACAGAGTCGCGCGTGAAGTGCCTTTGGACAGCGTTGAACGGCAAACTTACAGCCTACGATACACCATCGAAGATTTCATCGTTTACATCAGACCTCCGCACGGAAACTCACGGAACACACGTGGCAGGCATTATCGGCGGCAGCTACACAAGCAGCAGCGTCACTTTTGAGGGTGTGGCTCCAGGGGCCGATTTCGCCATGGTTGGCTTGAAATCAAGCACCGACACCGACATCCTTCTCTCCATAGAAACTCTTATCGATTATGCCAAAGCCAATGGCAAACCGTTGGTAATCAACATTTCGCTCGGCAGCAACGACGGCCCTCACGACGGCTCGTCGGTCAACGACCAGTATTATGCCAAATTGGGCAAGGAAGCGTTTATCTGTATAGCCGCCGGCAACGAGGGCGACCTTCCTATCGCAGCCTATCATAAGTTCTCTTCGACAAACAATGAGATGAGAGGCTTGTTTGACACCACCGACCCGACCTATGGCAACACCCTTTCAGGAGCAGTTGAATTCTGGGGCGACAATTCGGCAAAGTTCACATTCCAACCAGTTGTGGTAAGCACACTTACTGGCAACGTCGTTTATGAGATGCCGGTATTCGACGGCTCGAAATCGGAGACCGAGTATAGAGCATCGACATATTTCAGCGGCTCGTTCACGGTGAGCGGAGAGGTTGGCAGCGACAACAACCGCTACAATGTATACGTAAGTCTCTCCAAAGCACAACAGCCGGTAAAACCCAAGAAGTCTACTTATGCCATTGGTTATATTATCAAGGCTGACAACGGTCGTGCGGTATACGCTTATGCCGACGGCTGGGAAGCCCAGTTTATGACCGACGTCGACGGCTGGGACGACGATGTAGATGCCGACGGTACGATAAACATGATGGCTTGTCCGAAAAATATTATCGCTGTCGGTGCCTATACGACAAAGACGAGATTCAAAACCATGGATGGGCAAACTCAGTCGGTCAATGGCGGTAAAGTGGGCGACATTGCAGAGTTTTCAAGCTACGGAACACTCATCGACGGCCGCAAATTGCCGCACGTATGTGCTCCAGGTCATACTATCATTTCAAGTTACAGCACGCCTTATGTGAAATATGAGGCACAGAATCAAGGAATTTCGATAAGCAAGTACAACCTCTTGTCGGCACGTGTGGAGGAAAACGGCAAATACTATTTCTGGGGCGATATGAGCGGCACATCGATGTCGACACCTTATGTCACCGGAACATTGGCCCTCTGGCTTGAGGCAAACCCGAAGTTGACCTACGATGAGGTTATTGAAGTGATCAACGAGACATCAACACGCGATTCGTTTGTCAAGGGCGGCAATCAAGTGCAGTGGGGAGCTGGTAAAATCAACGTCTACGAAGGCTTGAAGAGCGTGCTTCGTATGAACAGCGGTGTCGGTGAAGTTAATTCCGACAAGAATATGCTGATGCGCAATCTTGGCGGCAACGTCTACGAGATGTTTGTGGTTGGCGAGCCTGCACTCGTTGCAAGTGTCTACGATTTGTCGGGACGCAAGGTTGCCGAGACTTCGGCCGACGGCGACACTGTGGCAGTCAACCTCGACGGTCAGCAGAAAGGCGTCTACGTGGTCAGTGTGGCAGGAGAATCGACACGCTACACAAAGAAGGTGGTTGTGAAATAAAAGCAAACTTCGATAAAACAATGAGAGCCGTGGGCATCAGCCTGCGGCTCTCATTGTTTTTGTTATGACGGGTCGACGTCGTAGTAGACGATGGCACTTTTCATCCGAGGGTCGGAGAGCGACTGCTCATAGATTGTGCGCAGAATCTGCTTCACTTTCGACATTGAGGCGGTTGTTTCCATTTTCAGCACAATCTGTCGGATGTAGAGTTGCTGCACGCGCGCCACTGTAGGCGGTTCAGGCCCGAGCACACGTTTGCCGAACACCTGGCGGAGCATATTGCTGAAACGCACCGACATTTCTGTGAGCGAATTGTCGTCGCGGTGCTTTATGTAGATGTTGATTATGCGCGTGAACGGCGGATAGTTGAAGCGTCGGCGTTCCTCAAGCTCCGAGCGGTAGAAGCCTTTGTAGTCGTGGTCGACGACAAATTTGATTACTGGATTTTCGGGGGCGGAAGTCTGGATGCACACAATGCCTTGTTTCTGTCTGCGCCCGGCGCGTCCAGCCACCTGTTCCATCATGTTGAACGCCCGTTCGTGGCTGCGGAAATCAGGCAAATTTATCATCGTGTCGGCATTTATGATTCCCACCACGCTCACCCCCTCGAAGTCAAGGCCTTTTGTCACCATCTGGGTGCCGACAAGAATCTGGGTGCGGCGGTTTGAGAAGCTGTCGATGATTTTTTCGTATCCCGTCTTGCTGCGCGTTGTGTCGAGGTCCATACGTGCGATTTTCGCTTCGGGAAAGTATTTTTCAATGTCGTCCTCTATGCGCTCCGTGCCGTAGCCAACCACTTCTATTGTCGGCTGTCCGCACGCCGGGCAAATGTTTGGCAGCGGCATCGTGTAGCCGCAGTAGTGGCACGACAGCAGGTTGATATACTTATGATAGGTCAGCGACACGTCGCAGTTCTCGCATTTCGGAATCCATGCGCATTCCTTGCATCTCACCATCGGTGCGAATCCCCGGCGGTTCTGGAAAATGATTGCCTGTTCGCCCCTCGCGATAGCGTCGTTGCATTCGTTGACAAGTTCTTTGGTAAACGCTCCGCGCATTTCCTTGCGCTTGCGCGACTGCTTTGTGTCGATGACGCGCACGGCAGGCAGTTCCACGCCTTCGAAGCGGGTGGAGAGATTCACGAGTCCGTATTTGCCCGACTCTGCTTTGTAGTAGGTCTGTATCGACGGTGTTGCGGAGCCGAGCAGCGTCTTGGCGCCGTGCATTGATGCCAGAATCAGAGCTGCGTCGCGGGCGTTGTAGCGCGGCGCCGGGTCTTGCTGCTTGTAGCTTGTCTCATGCTCCTCGTCGACGATGACAATGCCGAGTTTGCCGAACGGCAGAAACACCGACGAGCGCACGCCGATAACCACACACGGCTCATTGCTGTGGAGCAGTTTTTTCCAAATGTCGACACGCTCGTTGTCGGAAAATTTGGAATGGTAGATTAGCAGTCTGTCGCCGAAATTCTTGTGCAGGCGTTGTGTGAGTTGTGTGGTCAACGCGATTTCAGGCACAAGATACAGAGCCTGTAAACCGCGCTTCAGCGCGTTGTCGATGAGGTGAGTGTAGATTTCCGTCTTTCCGCTCGACGTGACGCCATGGAGCAGAGTTATGTTTTGTTCTTTGAAAGTTTCGATTATTTCATCGTAGGCTTTCTGTTGAGGCTCGCTTAGAGGGTTGAGAGCCGTGATGGAGCCGTTGTCGAGGTGGAAGCGGTTCACTTCCTTCTTGTATAGAGAGAAAATGCCCTTTGCCACCATTGCGTTGATGATTGGGAGCGACACTTCAGCACGCTTTATGAGCGCGTCTTTTGTCACTTCTTTCGGTGTGGCATTGCGCTTCATCCATCCCGACAGGTCGAGATAGGCAAGGAGCGCCGCCTCCTGCTTTTTCGCCTGCTTCACTTTCGAGAAGAAATCCTCCACCGTCTTGTTGTCGCCTTTCTCGGCGCGTAGGGCAACGCACACCTCCGTTTTCGGGCGGTAGTTGTCGACAATCTTCTCGGTTACAAAAACAGCTTCTTTGTCAATCAGACGCGCCACGACGGTCTCCACGCTTTTGTAGCCTGTGGCTTTGGCTATTTCCGCCGGAGTGAGCCGTTCTTTGGCGAGCAGCATATCGTAGACCACGGTTTCCCGCTCGGTCATAGAACCGTCGGTGTCGATGAAGTCGGGATTTGCGCTGACGCGCGTTTCGCTTTCCACCTTCATGCCCGCCGGCACGGCCGCCTTGTAGACCTCTCCTACCGGACACAGATAGTAGTCGGAAAGCCATTGCCAGAATTTCATCTGCGGATGTCGCAGAATGCTGTCGTTGTCGAGCACCGCCACAATATCCTTCACCTCATAGTTTCCTGGACGCTGGTTGTGGAGCATGGTCACGATACCAGTGTAGAATTTCTTCCTGCCGAACGGCACAAGCACGCGGAATCCTACACCGACAGCCGATTGCAGGTTGTCGGGGATGCTGTATGTGAAAGTGCTGTAGAGCGGCAGCGGGAGAATAACTTCAGCGTAGGTCATAGTGGTTGGTTTAGAAAAAAAACGAGTGGTTGCGTTAGAATAGTCTGACACAACCACCGTATATCATTGTCGATGTCCGATATCTTAGAAGAAGTAGGTCAGAGCCACTTTCCAAGTACGGTTGTGTGAGTCGAAATTGTCGAGTTTCGTAGCGTTCATCGTTCCTGTCATGTCCCACGTATAGCTGCCTGTGAGCTGCCAGTTGCGGCGGATTTCAACACCGACACCCACGGCAAGTCCCAATTGCACAGGCTTATAGTCGAACGCCGCCTCTCCGTTTTTCTCCAGTTTGTTGTGTGCGAGCAGAATGCTCAGTTCCGGACCGACAAACACAAACGGGCAGAGTTTTCGCTCAAATCCGTTGAGGTTTGAATACTTGAAACGCAGGTGGATAGGAATGTCGAGATAGTGCAGATACGAACGTTCGTTTCCATATCCGTCGCTGTTCCAGATTTCGAAATCGCCCATGTTGAACGATGCGCCGCGTTGTGCGTATTGCAGTCCGAGGTCGATGCCGAAACCGATGCCCGGAATTTCATATTCTCCGATGATTCCGGCTGTATAGCCTAATGACTTGGTGGATTTGAACGGCTCGTTGCGAAATGATTTCTGGCTCCATTTCATATTCGTGATGTCGATGCCCGCGGTTGCTCCCCATCGCATTTGTGCCGAGGATTGTAGAGCGCCGGCAAGAGCCATCAGCGCAACTATGATGAATGATAGTTTTTTCATAAAGTTATTTTCGTGTCTTGTTTTCAGCCTACAAAACTACAGAAATAATTCAGCATAGGCAAAAAAAATCGGCATTTACGGTAGCCTTGACAGGTTAAAAGCCGTGAAATGCCGATTAAACGGTTGTATCTACGGAGGTTAGAAAAGGTATGCCGCTGTGATTGTCCAATAGCGGTTTTTACCCTCGATGCCCGACGTTTTGTCGCTTTCGCGGATTTTCAGATTGTCGAGAGTGTTGTTGAGACCCATGCCGTAGCTTGCGCCCACTTGTACGTGCGACAGCAATTCAACACCGAATCCGAAGTTCCAAGAGATGTCGCATTTCTGCTGGTTCACAAATTCTTTGAAGTCGTTTTTGCTTACGCGGAAAGCAAAACTTGGACCAGTTGCAATATATGGTTTCAAGAATTTTGAGACCACAGGGATTGAGATTTTCCACTTGACGTTGAGAGGAATGTCGATATAGTCGCGCGATGTGTTGACCTTATTTTCTGTGATGTCGGTGACTTCTTTTGGGAGAGTGTTTGAACGGTGCATATACATCACCGAAGCGTCGAAGCCCACGCCGAGCATAGGTGCGGTAAACTCAAGCATCGCACCACCGGTGAATCCTGCGCGGTTGTCGGTGGAGAATGTTTCTTCCCAATTGTCGGATTGGAACTTGAGGCTGTTGACTGCCGTGCCGACTTTAAGACCGAATTTCAACTGTGCTGAAGCCGGTACAGCCGCGGCGATGCTGACGATTGCCGCTACAATAAGAATTGTAAATTTTTTCATATTATTGCTATTTTTGTTGATTTTATGAATGCAAAAGTAGTAATTACAGCCGTAACGTCAAAACTGCTCTGTCAAATCAACGCTTATGGAGGTCAAAAAGTTTTTAAAAATGTTCTTATGGAGCAAATAATCCTTGTGTGTTGACAATTTGTAATCAGATTCAAAAATAATGCGTATATTTGTAACGAATTTATAGCCTATAGACGAATGATTGTTGCGGTTTGATTTCGATGATAGGGTTATGTATAAGTAAAGAAGATTGTAATACAACTGATTATGTCTAATGTAACGAAAGAAATGGCTCTGGATTATCACAAAGGTGACCGTCCGGGCAAGATTGAGACGATTCCGACGAAGCCTTATTCGTCGCAACGCGATTTGTCGCTGGCTTACTCGCCGGGCGTGGCTTATCCGTGTCTTGAGATAGAGAAAAATCCACAGGATGCTTATGAATATACAAACAAGGGCAACCTTGTAGCAGTGATTTCCAACGGCACAGCGGTGCTCGGCCTGGGCAATATCGGTGCGCAGGCGGGAAAGCCGGTGATGGAGGGAAAAGCGCTGCTGTTTAAAATTTTTGCCGGGCTTGACTGTTTTGACATAGAGGTCGACGAGAAGGATCCTAAAAAATTCATAGAAATAGTGAAGTCGCTTGCTCCGACGTTCGGAGGAATCAACCTTGAGGACATCAAGGCGCCGGAATGCTTCGAGATTGAGCAGACATTGAAGGCGGAATGCGACATTCCTGTGATGCACGACGACCAGCACGGGACGGCGATTATTTCTGGCGCCGGACTGCTGAACGCCCTTGAGGTGCAGGGGAAGAAGATTGATGACATAAAGCTGGTGGTGAATGGTGCCGGCGCGGCGGCGGTGTCGTGTACGAATCTTTATATCTCGCTTGGCGTGCGTCGCGAGAACATCGTGATGTGCGACAGCCACGGCGTGATCAACCGTAAACGCACTGATCTGAACTCGCAGAAACAGCAGTTTGTAACCGACCGCGACATTTCGACGCTTGCCGAGGCCATGGTGGGTGCCGACGTGTTTCTCGGGCTGTCGGTGAAAGACGTGGTGACACCGGAGATGCTTCAGTCGATGGCGGACAAGCCTATCGTGTTTGCCTTGGCGAATCCCGACCCTGAAATTGAATACTCGAAGGCGGTGGCGTCGCGTCCCGACATTATCTTTGCCACTGGGCGCAGCGACTATCCTAACCAGATAAACAACGTGCTGGGATTCCCTTACATTTTCCGCGGCGCGCTCGACTGTGGTGCCCGCGCCATCAATGAGGAGATGAAGCTTGCCGCCGTGCGTGCAATCGCCGGACTTGCCAAACTGCCTGTGCCGTCGGTTGTCAATGCCGCCTATGATATGGCGGGTGTCGGATTCGGTCGCGAATACATCCTTCCGAAGCCGCTCGACCCTCGTCTGCTCACCACCGTCGCTCCTGCTGTGGCAAGGGCGGCGATATCCTCTGGCGTGGCGCGCAAGGAGATAACCGACTGGGAGCAGTATAATGAAAAGCTCAACCGCCTTATGGGTTACGACAGCAAACTCATGCGCCGTTTCTCGGAGCTGGCGAAGGCAAATCCACGCCGCGTGGTGTTTGGCGAAGGCAACACCGACAATATGCTTCTTGCCGCTGTCGAGGCATGCCGGGAGGATGTGTGCGTCCCTGTGTTGCTCGGCAACGAGGAGATGATAGAAAAGCGTGCCGGCAGACTCGGCGTGAGCCTTGACGGCATCGAGATTGTAAATATCCGCCATGACCGCGAGTCGGAACGCCGTTCGCGCTATGCGACGATGCTCGCTGAGAAGCGCGGACGCGACGGCTATACGCGCCGCGAGGCTTTGGAGAAAATGTTTGACCGCAATTATTTCGGTATGATGATGGTTGAGGCAGGCGATGCCGATGCCTTTGTGGCGGGAACATATTCCAACAACTCGGAGGTGACGTCGATTGCCCGCGACGTGATTGGCATACGTCCGGACTACAGCCATTTTGCAACGATGCATATAATGAACACCAAGCGTGGTGTGTATTACCTTGCCGACACGATGATCAACGAGACGGAGGATTGCGACACGCTTGTCGACATTGCAAGACTGGCGCGCCATGCTGTGGAATATTTCGCGCAGAAACCTGTGATGGCGATGATTTCCTATAGCAATTTCGGCTCAAACCGTGCGCAGTCGCCTCGGGCGGTGCATGAGGCGGTGGAGGTGTTGCAACAGCGTTATCCCGACCTTTGCATCGATGGCGAGATGCAGGTTAACTATGCGCTCAACCGCCAAATCCGCGACAGGAACTATCCGTTCAGCCGCCTTTACGGAAAAGACGTCAACACGCTGATATTTCCTAATCTCAATGCTTCCTCGGCGGCTTACCGCATGATGCTTGAGATGGGTCTTTGCGAGGTGATCGGACCGATTCAGATTGGTTTGAACAAGCCGGTGCATTTCATCTCGGTGGAGGCTAAGGTGCGCGACATCGTAAACCTTGCGATTATTGCCACGATGGATGCCGCCGTCAGCGGAAAGGCTCCGCTTGCCGACAAGTAGACGGCATATAGATGCTGAAAAAACAGTCACGGCAACCTTTGCGTAATTGCATCGGTTGCCGTGACTTGTTATGTCGGCGTGAGCGTTATTCGGCTTCGTAGTTTGGGGTGTGCCATAGCAGGAATTTGCCGTTGGCTGATGTGATGAGCATCGCGGCGAGCTCGGGATGGCGGGCGAGGAGCTGTTTCGACTTCTCAAATCCAAGCACCATCAGCGTTGTGGCATAAGCGTCGGCTGTCATGCAGTCGGGGGCTATGACGGTTGCGCTTAGAATGTCGGACTTTGCCGGACGTCCGTTATCGGGCGATATGATGTGGGCATACCGGTTGCCGAGACTGTCGGTCTTGTAGTTGCGGTAGTTGCCGGATGTGGCAATGGCGCGGTTGGTGATGGTGATTATTTCTGCCGACTCATGGTGGATTTCGCCGTCGGATATGATTGGCTTGTCGATTGACACGTGCCACTTTTCTCCCTGCGGGTTGTTGCCGCGTGCCACGATTTCTCCGCCGACTTCAACCAGGTAGTCGGTCACTCCGTTGCGCTCCAGCATACGCCCGATTTCATCGCAACCATAGCCTTTGGCGATGGCGCTGAAATTGAACGATGTGCGCTGATCTTGTTTTATCAGGCGGTTGCCGTCGAGACGGGTCTTCGTTATGCCGACGAATTGCAGCATTGAGTCAATCTGGCTGTCGGTGGGCATCGTGCCCGATTTGAAGCCGAATCCCCAGGCATTGATGAGAGGCGACAGGGTGGGGTCGAATGCGCCGTGGCTGTCGCTGTTGATTGCTTTGGATGTGTTGTAAAGTGTGATGAGTGCGGAGTCGAGACGGTCGGTGCGGTTGTCGTTGACGGCAGTGATCAGCGAAGCCTTGTTGAAAGGCGACACACTGAGCTCGACGCGGCGGAATGTGGCGTTGATAGAGTCGGAGAGGTCGGTGGTGCCGAGATAGGTGATGTGATATTCCGTATTCCACACAATGCCTGCCGGTTTGTGCCATTCTTTCTTGTCGGGTTTTACCAGAAAAACCAGTGCTACGCCGATTGCGCCCAAAGCCGCGAGCAGCAGGGCGCGTTTTTTGTTGTGTTCAAAAGTATTCATAATCGCAAAAATACGCATTTTTTCTGCCTTAAAAAATTGTGAAGACGGGAAAAACTGCCTAATTTTACGCAGACAACATAAAATCAATTTAAAAAACAACAGTATATGATGAATTCTGAAGGGAATCTTAAAAAGAACTCTGAGGTCCTCGTTTTTTTTGCCGACGGATTTGAAGAGATAGAGGCTATCGGCGCTGTCGACATACTGCGCCGTGGAGGTCTTGACGTGGCAACAGTTTCAATCACTGACAAGAAAGAGGTTGTAGGTGCGCACGGGGTGACCATCGTGACCGATACGGTGATTGATGAGGTGATGGGCGCGAATCCGAAGTGGATTGTGCTGCCTGGCGGTATGCCTGGAGCGGAGAACCTGCACAAATGCGTTGCGCTCGGCGAGATGATTGAACGCCAGACTGAGTGTGGCGGACACATCGCTGCCATCTGTGCCGCCCCGGCGGTTGTGCTTGCACAGGCAGGATTGATGGACGGCAGAAAGATGACGTGCTATCCGGGATTTGAAGGTATGTGTGGCTCTGCCGATGTTGATGGCGGACGCAGTGTGGTGGATGGCAATTTTGTTACTGCCAACGGACCGTCGTCGGTCACCAATATGTGCTATGAAATATTGAAAATCGAGAAGGGCGGCGACACAGCTCTGAATGTGCTTGGCGGTATGCTTGTCGACACCGACAAGGGCGACTTCTCTCTTTAATCTTGAACAACTGCAAAAGAAGCAGCCTTTGGTTTTGACAAAGGCTGCTTCTTTTGCAGTATATCAGATTCTTAGATTTCTTCAATGGCGGAGGCTTTGATCCAGGCTTCGCGGTTGTCGGCAGTCTGAACTTTATACCACGTGTTTTTGGCGTTGCCGTCAATGCGGATGGAGTCGTTTTTCTTCAGCTTTGCGCCCTCGTGGAGCGTGAAAGCCACCTCGTCCTTGTTCAGCGGCTCGCGCGACACGGCGCTCAGCTGTGTGGAGTCGTTCATCACCACGGCATAGTCGTGGCTTGTGGCGGCATTGTTGGCTCTTGCCGCAAACACGTTGGCAAACACGCAGACAACCAGCAGTCCGAGTCCACCGAAAAATCCCACTTTGCGCAGCATGATGGCAGACGCAAACGCATAAGCAGCCATGCCTGCAATAAACAGTAGAAACGCAACCATGGCAACGACAGTCCAAGCCGTCGGCGACATTGCGTTCTGCACGTTGCGGAATCCCACGGCAAGGATGTTTTCTTCCGGTTCCGGGCGGTCGATGATTTTCATATTTACAAAGTCAAGGTTGGCTTGCGCCTTCTCATAGCGCGGATTCAACCTCAGCGCGCGCTCGTAGCAGAGTATGGCTTTCCCCTTTTTTCCGCTGCGATAGTAGGCGTTGCCAAGATTGAAGTAATATTCAGCCGACACGCCGCTCTGTTTCTCCAATTGCTGGTAGTCGTCGATGGCGGCTGCATAGTTCTTGTTGTCGTAGTCGGCGAGCGCCTTCTTTTGCAAATCCTCGGCGTGTACTGCCATGCCGGCAATCAACGCAACCAAAATCAATATATATCGCTTCATTGTTGTTTCTTTTTAGTATTTTCCACTTCGTCGATAGAGTCGCAAGCCATGCGGTAGATTTCAGCCATCGGCACGTTGCTTTCAGCCGACTGTGCATAGCGCGAGAACTCGCATTCGTCGAGGATGTTGATAACTCTGCCGATAGCCTCCTGACTCAGTCCGTATCCGTCAAGATTCTTGGATATGTTGTCGCGGTTGAGCTCCGATACGGGAATCGACAGCTTGTCGCTGTAATATCCCCACAAGGCGGTGAGCATCTCTTCGTAGAAAAGCTCTTTCTGACCTTTGTTCATATAGCGTTTGGCGCGTTTCAGCCGTCGGTTGGCAACTTTGTTGGCACCCTTGCGCTTCATCAGAGTCACGTTGGCACGTTCCTTCACTTTCTTGCGGTAGATGAACAGTACGATTGCAAATGCCAGCAGGAGCACGATGTAGTAGATGATTGTGTACCATTCTCCGAATATCGATCCGTGCGATTTCGACAGGTCAAGACTGCCGGTTTCCATTGGCAGGATGTCTTTCATCACTGCGTCGTTGTATTTCACCGCGTTGGATGCCGAGCCTTTCTCCACGTTGAGGTTGAAGCCATCAACCTTGATGGTGCGGTACTGGTGGCTGTTGAGGTCGAAGTAGGTGAATGATGTGCCGTTGATGGCAAACTGTCCTACCGACTGAGGCACAAACGTGTAGTCAACCGTAACTTTTCCAGAGAGAGTGGCTCCCGAAGGTGAGGCGGTTACAGCCGTCTGGGGGTCATATTGGTCAAACTGCGATGAGAATCCGAATTTCGGCGGTGTGAGGCTTTTAAGGTTGCCTTGGCCGGAGATTATGAGTTTTATGGTCGCAGCCTCGTTGGTGCGTATCTTTTTGCTTGTGAGCGCGCGGGTCACAGAGAATCGGCCTACGGCGCCGCTGAAGTCGGCTGGGCGTGGCGAAGGCAGCGGCATCACGTTAATCGATGCCGTGTTTGAATTGACTTTTATTGTTTTGTCCACAGGGCTGCGCATGCGTCCGAACGACGTGTTTATTGTTTCAAACTGCTGTACGGTCAAGTCGTAGCTGCCCGACGAGATTGTCAGTTTGCCGGTTTGCTGAGGGAACAGCACCGACTGCTTGATTACGTATGCGAAATAGTTTTCTCCGCCTACGCTCTCGAATCGGCCTTGCAGCGTGACAGGAACCTCCTCTGCCATAAAACCGTTGTAGGCAGGCTGCACGTTGGTGATGAATTTTGATACCTGATATTTTGTGTATAGCTTTATTGAGCAAAGCACGCCCTCCTGTTCGTAGGCGGTTGGCTTTGACAGCACGATGCGGATAAACACGTCTTTGCCGCTCACAGGCTTGTCGGCGGTCTGGGTGTCGATGTCGTAGGCTTGAACCGACGACTGCGTGCCTCGTTGTGCGGAGCGGTCGGGCGGCAGAATTTGGAGTTTGATGGGCTTTGTCGACAAAGAGCGTCCGCCCACGTTCATTTTTGCGGCGCCGATGGTGACGGTGCCGGCTTTCTCCGCTTTGTATGAGTATGTGTAGCCTATGGTGCTGCTCGATGACTCATGCCCGTTGATGTTCTGATAGGAACTTGATTGTGAGATGCCTGGACCAAACAGCAGCTTGCAGTTCGGAATGCTTGGTATCGCCGGATTGCCGGCAGGAGTCGACGGGGCATTGACCAGTTGGAAGGTGACAGAAAATTTCTGTCCCTCCACAACCTGCTGCGGAGCCTCCACACGGAAGCTTAGGGCAAATGCCGCGGCGTTGGCAACCGCAAGCATCAGGATGACTATGATTGATTTTAAATGTTTCATTGTTCGCTCGTTGTATATGTGTTGTCTCTACCACGGACGGCTGCTCTGCCTGCTTTGGTTCATCTGTGCTTTGCGGCGGTTCACCTTGTCGCGCGTATTCTTTTCCTCGTTTTGCATCGCTTTCAGCAATTGGTCATTATTGGTCTGTTGCTGACGTTCTTTTGGCGGTTGAGGCTGTTTTTGCGGCGGCTGTTGTTTGTCCTGCTTCTTTTTCTGGTCGTCTTTGTCCTTATTCTTGTTCTTGTCTTGATTCTGCTGGTTCTGTTGCAGTTTCTTCTGCGCCATTCTCAGGTTTTTGCGCGCTTGGTCGTCTTTGGGGTCAATTTTCAGCGACTGCTTGAAGTAGTTGACGCTGTTGGCATAGTCCTGGCGGTCGTAGGCAAGTTTGCCAAGGTTGTAGAATGAATGAGCGCGCAGACTGGCTGGCGCCGACGTGTTGCTGCCCACGTCGGAGAGATAGCGGCTGATCAGGGAGTCGCGCGCCACGTCTTTTTCAGAGTTTCCGCCGCGTTGGCGCAGCATTGTCGAGCCAAGATTGTATTTCGCTATCTGTGAGTTCGGGTTGATTTCAAGCACTCGTGAGTAGCTTTCCTCGGCTTTGCTGTACTGCTTTTTGTTGAAATATTCGTTGCCTTGTTTGATAAGATTGCGCTCACGCTTGGTGGCTTGCCCGAACGACGTCAGGCAAGTGAGCAACGCTAATATCAAAATGAGAAGATTCCTTTTCATATTGTTTTATTTTCCAAAGAAGTTGGTCTTCGTCAGCCATGAGATTTTCTTTTCAGAAACCAGGATGTCTGTCACAAGCAGGATGAGGGCAATCCATGCAAACACAGGGAATTGCTCATCTGCCGGAGAGAAGACTTTCTTGTCCATATTCGTTTTTTTCGCTTTTTTCAGTTGGTCGTCGAGAATGTCGACCGCACTGGTGTTGTTGCCGGAAACATAGACTCCGGTACCCACTTTCGCTATCTCCTGAGCCGACTGCTCGTTGAAGGCAGTGCGCACCAGCTGGTTGTTGAACGACATATATGTGCCGCCACCCATAGGAATTGGCATCGGTGACGACGAACCCACTCCGACCACATCAATCTCAACGCCCTTGTCTTTGGCGGCTTTGGCAGCCGCGATGGCATCGTCCTCGTGGTTTTCGGCATCGGTGATAAGCACTATCGACTTCTGGCATTTCGGATTATTGGAGAACAAACCCATTGAAGTCTCTATCGCTGCTCCGATAGCCGTGCCCTGATTGCTGACCATGTTGGTCGACAGGCTGTTGAGAAACATTTTTGCCGAGCTAAAATCGTTGGTTATGGGCATCTGCACGTAGGCGTCGCCGGCAAACACCACAAGTCCGACTTTGTCGTTTGTCATGCGGTCAAACAGCTTCTCGACAATAAACTTTGCCTGTTGCAGGCGGCTGATGCCGTCGGCGTCGTTGGTCGATGAGGCGAGCATTGAGTTTGAAATGTCCATAGCCACGACAATCTCCGACCCCTGCACCTTCTTGCTGGTGAGGGTTGATGAGCCTTTGGCGCGTGGGCGGGCAAGGATTACTATAACTACTGCCACAAGAAGCAACTCGACGCCGATTTTAATCCATGGGGTATAGCGTGAGGCGTCGGGAATTTGTCCGAGCACTACGTCGAGTCTGCCGTAGCGTTTCAGTTTCTTGGTCCGTGCCTTGCGGGCGAGCAGAAACAACCCGAACATGGCGGGAATCAGCAGCAGTAAAAATAATATTTTGGGGTTTCCGAAACTAAACATATCTTTTTCGTTTTAAGGGATGTTTCTCATCACCGTCGTTCGCAACACGATGTCGAGGCCTACGAATGCCAGAAGCAGCCATGCCCAGAGCATATAGTCGTCCTCTGTGTTGTGATATCTGGAGATGTCGAGTTTTGTCTTTTCCAGCGCGTCGATTTCCTTGAATATGCCTTCAAGAGAGTTCTTGTCGGTGGCACGGTAGTATTTGCCGCCAGTCATCCGGGCTATCGACTGCAGGGTCTGCTCGTCGATGGTGACCTTCACATAGTCATATTCGAGCTTGCCGTAGTAGTTGATGCCCACAGGCGACAGTGCGCTGCCGTTGGAGCCGATGCCGATGGTGTATACTTTGATGCCCTTGTCCTTGGCTATTTCCGCAGCGGTGAGCGGCGCGATGAGTCCGGTGTTGTTGGAGCCGTCGGTCAGCAATATGATGCTCTTCGACTTGGCTTTGCCTTCAACGATGCGGTTGATGCTTGTTGCAAGTCCGTCGCCGATTGCCGTGCCGTCTTCAAGCAGTCCCATCTCCACGGAGCTTACTGCGTTGAGGAGCGACGACTTGTCGGTGGTCATCGGCAGCAGCGTGAAACTCTCGCCGGCAAACACCACCAGGCCGATGTTGTCCGACTCTCTGCCGCTGATGAATTCCGACGCAACATCTTTGGCGGCGGCGAAACGGTCGGGGGTGAAATCCTTTGCCAACATACTTGTCGACATGTCGAGGGCAATGACGATGTCGGTGCCTTCAACGCTCGATGTCTCCCATTTGTTGCTTGTCTGCGGGCGGCAAAGTATCACGATGAGGCAGCCGATGGCGAGCAGCCGCACGGCAAACAGTCCGTGGCGTAGCCACACGCGGTAGCTGGTGCGGAAATTCTTCACGGCGTCGAGTGTCGACGCCTGTATGGTGGGGTCTATTTTTCTGATCTTGTACACATACCAGAAAATCAAAGGTATGTATATGAGAAACAGCCAAAATAAATGTGGTCTTGCAAATTCCATAATGTTTTTGCTCTATCTATTTTTCCTTCTTGTTTTTAGATGCTTCCTCCGGCGACGGCTCTACGGGCTTGTTGTTCTCAATGAATGCCTCTGCGGCTTGCATTGACCGCTCGTTCTCGTCGGTTGACGGTGCCATCTTCGCGAATTTCACGAAGTCGGCTGTCTCAAGGAGAAAACTCAAACCGTCGGTTTCCTTTATGCTGTCCTGTCTGCTCACAGCCGACAATATCTGAGCCGATGTCATTTCCATCGCTCCTATCTCGTAGCGGCGCCAGATGTAGCGGCGCACAATGTCGGAGAGACGGGTGTAGTAGCCCTTGATGTCGCCGTGCGCGGCAAGATTCGACTTGCGCAGGGCGGCGATGGCTTCCATCGCTTCTTCGTATGGCGGCAGCAGACGCTTTTGCGGAATGAACGGCAATATCGGTTTGCCGGCTTTCTTGCGTTGATACATTATTACGCCGAGAGCGGCTGCGGCAAGCAGAGCCAAGCCGCCGAGAACCCACCATATCCACGGATTCTTTCTGAAAAACTCACCGAAATCAGGGATGAAGTCCCAAAATTTCTTGTCGGGATTGGCAACTGTCTTATAGTCGTAGAGTCCTTTTTTCTCCAGCTCGCGGGTGTCTACATCAAGAACCTTGAGCGGCATCTCATCGCCTACGAGTGTGTCGCCTTCAAGCACGTATTTCATGCCGGGAAGCACGTACGGACCCGGGAGAAACGCCTGCACGGGGATGACGTAGGTTTCCTGCACACGGCCGTTGCCCAGGTCGGCAACGCTGTGGCTGATTTCACCTGCCACTTCCACTTCGTTGACGATGGAGTCCTGTGGGGCGATAAGGTGTCCGGCCTGCGATTTGTCTTTCACCACAGCCACACGGATCATCGTCTTGTTGCCCATCGTCATTGTGGTGGAGTCGATTGACGACCGTATGGTCGCGGGGGCAGCCGCCGCTGTAGCCGCGCTGCAGAGGGCTATGACTGTTGCTGCTATTTTCGTTGATATCTTCATTTGAATTTATCTATGTCCTCTTTTCTTAAACATACCCATAAGGGCTTTCACATAGTCCTCGTCGGTGGCGATAGTGGCATAGTCTACCTTGCTCTTGACGAATGCGTCGGTAAGAGTCTGTTGGTGTCCGTACCACCAGCGTTCATATGCGCTGCGCACCTTCTTCGAACTGGTGTTGACCCATTTTGTGCCGCCGGTCTCTGCGTCGCGAAGCTTGACGAGCCCGACACGCGGCAGCGTTGTGTCGCGCTTGTCGTAGACTTGAAGCGCCGTCAGGTCGTGCTTGTTGCTGCAGATGCTCAAGGCTTGGGTGTAGTCGTGGTTGTCGATGAAGTCTGACAACAGGAAAGCCGTGGTGCGCTTTTTCACCGCACCGATCATGAACTTCAGCGCAACGCCGATGTCGGTACCGTGGCTTTCCGGTTTGAAATCAAGCAGCTCGCGGATTATGAGAAGTATGTGCTTGCGCCCTTTTTGCGGCGGTATGTATTTCTCTACTTTGTCGCTGAAAAACACCACTCCGACTTTATCCTTGTTCTGGATGGCGGAGAAGGCAAGGGTGGCGGCGATTTCAGAGATGAACTCGCGCTTCACCGAGCCTACCGCACCGAAATTGCCGCTGTCGGAAACGTCGACAAGCAGCAGCACGGTCAGCTCGCGCTCCTCTTCGTAGACCTTTACGAAGGGCTTGCTGCAGCGTGCGGTGACATTCCAGTCGATGTCGCGTATCTCGTCGCCGTACTGATATTCGCGCACTTCCGAGAATGTCACACCGCGTCCTTTGAACGCGGAGTGGTATTCTCCGGCGAATATGTTCTGCGACAGACCGCGTGTCTTGATTTCAATCTGCCTGACTTTTCTTAAAAGTTCGTTGGCGTCCATAATCTATTGTGGTTAAGACTAAGGAACAATGATTTTGTCGAGTATGTTGCTGATGATCTCGTCAGATGTAATCTCGTTTGCTTCTGCCTCATAGGTCAAGCCGATGCGGTGGCGCAACACGTCGTGGCACACGGCGCGCACGTCTTCCGGCAGAACGTAGCCGCGACCTTTGAGGAATGCGTATGAGCGCGATGCAAGGGCAAGTCCGATTGACGCACGCGGCGAACCTCCGAAGGCGATGAGACCAGCAAGGTCGTTGAGTCCGCAGTCGGCTGGTTTGCGAGTGGCGTTGACAATGTCTACGATATATTGGCTGATTTTGTCGTCGATATAGATTTGCGACACTACATTCTGAGCGTCGACAATGTCTTCCGGCTTAAGCAGCGGACGGAGCTCGCTTTGCTGTGGTCGGATGTTCTGGCTGACAATCTGCATCTCCTCCTCTTTGGTCGGGTAGGTGACCACAACTTTCAGAAGAAAACGGTCTACCTGCGCCTCTGGAAGAGGATAGGTGCCTTCCTGCTCGATTGGGTTCTGGGTTGCCATTACGAGGAACGGATCGTCGAGCTTGAAGGTTTCGCTGCCTATTGTCACCTGACGTTCCTGCATGGCCTCAAGCAGTGCGCTCTGCACTTTAGCCGGCGCACGGTTGATTTCATCGGCGAGCACGAAATTGGCGAAAACTGGGCCTTTCTTTATCTGGAATGTTTCTTTCTGCACGCTGTACATCATTGTGCCCACAACGTCGGCAGGCAGAAGGTCGGGCGTGAATTGAATGCGGTTGTATTTAGCCTCTACGATGGATGCCAACGTTTTTATTGCCAAAGTTTTAGCCAATCCAGGCACACCTTCGAGCAATACGTGTCCGTTTGACAAAAGGGCTATGAGCAATGAGTCGACAAGGTGTTTCTGACCAACGATGCGCTGGTTCATGCCTTGTGTTACTAAGTTGACAATGTTGCTTTTACTTGCAATCAGATCATTTAATTCTCTGATATTCACTGTTCCGTTCATATTTATATATTTATCTATTGTTTCAATAATTTAGGCAAGTGCAAAATTAGACATATCGGCTATAATTCAGCACTTTTCGGTGTTAATTAATGGTATTAATGGTTTATAATGTTAAAGGAATATGTTAATTTAACATATTTCTGCGTATTTCTATACGCAGAAGATTTTGGTGGCAAGCTCTTCAAGCAGGTCATACTCGTTTCGGTTGGAGCCGATGCCTTTGCTGCGGGCGTCAAACTCGCGTATGCAGGCGATTATGCGCAGGGCTTGAGTGGCATTGTAGCAGCGCATTGCGGCGCGCACGTCGCGAAGCTGGTAGGGGGTTTTCATCCGCAGGGCTTCCATCAGCGCCCGCTCGTCGGTGGTGCGGGCGTAGTAGGCGATAAGCACGTTGGCAAACAGGTTGAAAATGAGCGAGGTAATGGGTGCGGTCGGATTTTTCTTGGGGCTCGACCTGAAATAGTTGATGATTTTGAATGTCTTCACTTTGTCGCGTTTGGAGATGGCGGCGATGAGCTCGAAGTTGTTGTATTCCTTGCTTATGCCGACATTCTCGGCAACTGACTCCGGTGTGATTACTGCACCGACGGGTAGAGTCATCCGCAGTTTGTCGATTTCTTTGGCGAGCAGGGCGAGGTCGAAGCCGATGTGGTCGATGAGCATCGCCTGGGCGCGGGGGTCGAGTTTGCAGCCTACAGTTCCGGCATATTCCGACACTGCCAGGTCGATGTTGAATTCGCGGAGAGCCGCTGATTCAAACACCACACCGCCGCTCTGCACTATGGCTTTCGTCAGAGCCGCCGCTTTCAGCGAACCGCCTTTGTGGCACACCACAAGCACAGTGGTGGGTGTTGGCTTCAATGCGTACTGCTGAAGTTGGTCCCATTTGAGCTGATGCCCGGTCTTGGCAGCCTGCGCCTCTTTGAGAAACACCACCTGGCGTTCGGCCATCATTGGGTAGCGGCGGCATGCCAGCACCACGTCTGCCATTGTGGCGTCGGCGCCGTAGTAAGTGGTCAGGTTGAAGTCTTTCTCTTCTTCGGTTAGTGCATTTTTTAGGATCATATCGGCTATGCGGTCGATATAGAATGACTCCTCTCCCATAAGCAGATAGATGGGAGCGAACTGCTTTTTTCGTATGTCTGTTTCAATTTGCTGGCGCGTAGGGCCTGCGGTCTTTGCCATAATTCTTGGATGTGTAGAAAAATCGGAGTAAATTTACACAAATTTTACGAACGAACAGCAGATATGCCACAACAAAATTTTGAAAACGACAACATTAAGACTCGCATTGTCGACGGGAGGCAGGAGATATTCGATTGCCTTCGTGGCAAGTATGTGGCTATGACTCCTGAAGAGAATGTGAGGCAGATGTTTGTGCGCCATCTGATTGACGGAAAGCGTTATCCGGCAGGTCTTATGGGCAATGAGATTGCAATCAATCAAAACGGGCGTGAGCGCAGATGCGATACGGTGGTGTTTGACAGGCGGGGATGCCCGCTTATGATTGTGGAATACAAAGCGCCGTCGGTGAAAATAACGCAGGAGGTGTTCAACCAAGTCTATCGCTACAACACCGTGTTGCGGGTCAAGTATCTAACGGTGTGCAACGGCAGACAGCTTTTCTGCTGCCGTGTCGACTACGATGCCAACAAGGCGGTGTTTCTTAAAGACGTGCCTTGCTATGATGACTTGTAGCCGCAGACAATTCGTTTGAAGAAAAAAAGCAATCCTGCCACATTATGGCGACAGGATTGCTTTATTATAGAGGAAAAACTAAGTGTTAATCTTCGTGGTTCTCTTCTGCGTAAGCCTTGAGCAGTTTCTCCTGAATGTCGGTAGGAACGAGCTCGTAAGCGGAAAATTTCATAGTGAACGAAGAGCGCCCGCCGGTGATTGAGCTGAGTGCAGTAGAGTAGGATGCCATCTCTTTCAGAGGCACGCGGGCTGTGATCTTCTCAAATCCATTCTCGCTCTCCATGCCCATGATGATTGCGCGGCGTCCCTGAAGGTCGCTCATCACGTCGCCCATCTTGTCTGACGGAACCAATACCTCGACATCATAAACCGGCTCAAGAATCTTTGGATTCGCATTGCGGAACGCTTCGCTGAAGGCGTTGCGGCCTGCAAGACGGAACGAGATTTCGTTAGAATCAACCGGGTGCATTTTACCGTCGTAGATGCATACGCGTACGTCGCGGGCGTATGAGCCTGTAAGTGGGCCTTGCTCCATGCGGTCCATCAGACCCTTGACGATTGCCGGGATGAAACGGGCGTCGATTGCGCCGCCTACGATACAGTTGTAGACCACGAGCTTGCCGCCCCAATCCAATGGAATTTCTTGTTTGTCGCGCACGTTCATACGGTATTCCTGGCTTCCGAAACGGTAAGTGTCAGGCTCTGGCATGCCTTCTGTGTATGGCTCGATAATCAAATGAACCTCACCGAATTGTCCGGCACCGCCCGATTGCTTTTTGTGGCGGTAGTCTGCGCGCGATGCTTTTGTGATAGTCTCGCGGTAAGGGATGCGCGGCTCGAAGAAGTTTACAGGAATCTTTTCGTTGTTCTCGATGCGCCATTTCAGCGTGCGCAAGTGGAACTCGCCTTGTCCTGAAACGATGGTTTGCTTCAATTCCTTCGACTGCTCTACAATCCATGTCGGGTCCTCAAGGTGCATGCGGTTGAGTGCCTCGTTGAGTTTCTCTGCGTCAGGCTCGTTGACTGGCTTGATGGCGCGTTGGAACTTTGGAGCTGGATATTTGATGAAGTCAAACACATACTCGCAGCCTTTTGCGTTGAGGGTATCGCCGGTGCTGACATCCTTCATCTTCACTGTGGCGCCGATGTCGCCGGCTTTGAGCTGGTCGACATTCGTGCGGATCTGACCGCATACGCAATATAGTTGGGCGATTCTTTCCTTGTTGCCGGTGCGCATATTTGTAAGGTCGTCGCCGGCTTTTATTGTGCCCGACATTACCTTGAAATATGAAACCTCGCCGATGTGAGGCTCAACAGAAGTCTTGAACACGAACAAGCTTGTCGGTCCGTTGCTGTCGGCTGCGATTTCCTCGCCTTTGTTGTCTTCTGGTTTTGGCATGTCGTCGACAAACGGCACAACGTTGCCGAGGAATTCCATCATGCGGCGCACACCCATATCTTTCAAAGCGCTTACGCAGAACACTGGAAGAATGTCGCGTGAAACCAAGCCTTTGCGGATGCCTTCGCGCATCTCGTCCTCTGAAAGCATTCCCTGGTCGAAGAATTTCTCCATCAGGCTCTCGTCGTTTTCAGCGGCTGCCTCAACAAGCACTTTGTTTAATTCTTTCGCTTTTTCCATTTCTTCGGCTGGAATGTCGGTGATTGTCGGAACACCACCGTCGGGTCCCCATGTGTACATCTTCATCAGAAGCACGTCGATCATGGCGTTGAAGCCTGTGCCTGGGTTGATGGGGTATTGTACGAGGACAACCTTGTTGCCGAACACTTCTTTCATTTGGTTGATGACGTTGTCGAAATCAACCTTGTCGCCATCGAGTTGGTTGACGGCGAAAATAACTGGTTTCTTGATTTTTTCCGTGACGCGGAAAATATTTTGACTACCGACTTCAACACCATATTGTGCGTCGATGAGCAACACGCCCGTGTCGGTCACGTTGAGAGCCGTGATGGCGCTTCCCACGAAGTCGTCGCCTCCAGGGCAGTCAATCACGTTGAGCTTCTTGTTGAGAAACTCGGCATAGCACACTGTTGAGAACACACTGTAGCCGTATTCTTTCTCTACTGGGAAGTAGTCGCATACAGTGTTTCCGGAATCGATGGTTCCTCTGCGTTTTATAACTCCACACTCGAAAAGCATTGCTTCTGCAAGTGTGGTTTTACCAGATCCCTTACTGCCTATCAAGGCGATGTTCTTAATTTCGTTAGTTCCGTAAACTTTCATGTATTAGAGAATAAATGAAGTTAATAATAGTGTTTGTAAATTCTAAGCGCAATTTACGTATGTTTGATGGTAATTCAAAGAAAAATTCGTATGTTTGACAACATGTTTCTCTATTTTGGGCGGAAAAATTATATTTTTTAAGATTTTTATGGCTGGAATTTACATTCATATACCGTTTTGTGCTACGAAATGCATATATTGCGATTTCTTCTCGGTGGCTGTGACTGCGGAAAAACGCAGTGCATATCTTGCGGCGTTGTCTAAGGAATATGACGCGAGGCTGGGTGAGTTGCAAGGAGAAGAGGTAGGAACTTTATATATAGGTGGCGGAACGCCGTCGTTGTTGTTGGTCGACGAGATTGCCGGACTGGTGTCGATGCCAGTGCTGTCTGCGGATGCGGAGGTGACAGTGGAGGTGAATCCCGACGATGTGACTCCCGACTTTGTGGATGGGCTGAAACGGGCGGGTGTGAACCGTGTGAGTATGGGGGTGCAGAGTTTCTGCGACGAGGAGCTTGAGTTTCTGCGGCGCAGGCATAATGCGGCGCAGGCGAAAGCGGCGGTCGCAACATTGCGCGACGGGGGAATCGCGAACGTCAGCATCGACCTTATTTACGGAATACCGGGGCAGTCGGTTGAGTCGTGGACAAAGTCGCTCGAGGAGGCTGTGGCTCTAAACACACCTCACGTGTCGGCCTACAGTCTGACGTATGAGGAGGGTACGCGGCTGACGCGTATGCGCGACCGCGGCGACTTCAGCGAACTTGACGACGATATTACGGTGGCTTTGTTCGAGCAGTTGGCTGCCACGCTGCACGACGCAGGTTATGAGCAGTATGAGATTTCGAATTTTGCAAAACCGGGATGGCATTCGCGGCATAATTCGGCATATTGGGATTTTACGCCTTATTTGGGACTTGGCGCCTCGGCCCACAGTTTCGACGGCAAGGTGCGCCGCTACAATCCGTCAAGTTTGAAGGAGTATCTTGAAAAAGTAGATGCCGCGGGAGTGGCGTATGAGGAGGAATGCGAGACTGCCGACCAGCTTTATGATGAATGGGTGATGACGCGTTTGCGCACGCGTGCGGGAATGTGTCTTGACGATTTGGAAAAACGGTTTGGAAAGAAACGTCGGCAATATGCCGCCCAGGTCGTGGACAGGCACATTGCCGACGGATGTCTGGTGCGCGAAGGCTCGGTGGTGAGGCTTACGCGCCATGGCGTGATGCTTTCGGATATGGTGTTCCGTGATTTGTTTATTGTGGAATAACCACTTTCACGGTCTTTGTCGATATGGCTGTCTGCAGCCGCACGATGTAGATTCCTGCCATGCCGTCGATTCTGGCGGTGGTCGGAGAAGTCAGCTCGATGTTGGCGGGACGTCCGGAGAGGTCGAAGGCTGTTGCGGAATCGACATTGCCGGAGAAAAGCAGTTGCCCGCCGTCGGCAACAGTCACGTTAAGCGCGTTTTCTTCTGTGCCGGTAATGCCGCTCTCGCCCCATTGCTTCTTTAGCCATGACACTTTTGCGTGGAGCATCTTCATAAATTCATTCTTCGCATTCTCCATATTGCGGTTTCCGTAGTTGGGCCAGCGGTTGGCGTCGCATTCGGCGGCTTTGGCTATCTGTTTCGCAAAATCGGAGGCAAACTTGTCGAGCGACGCGTAGTCGTTGTCGAGGAATTTGTTCCAAAGTTGCTTCACGCGAGCCTGGAAACGTGGAAATTTGGCGATTTCGGCAATCCATGTCTGACCGTATGGTGGGTCTTGGTGTATGAATTTGTCGGTGCTGCGGTGGTATGAGTTGCCGAAGTCCCACACCGGACCGAAAATAATCTTTGTGTCCGCACCTCTATGTTTGTGGAAATAACAGCTGCCGTGGAACGACTCTGCGTTGTCCATTATTTCTTGAATCAGATAGAACATGGCGAGCGAGTCGATGTCGATGATGTTTTCCCACTCGGTCGATGATTTGTCGTTTGCGTAGATGGCGCGGTCGGCTGCGGTGGCGAGGTTTTTAAGATAGTCCGACTGGGCGTCCGACAGCACTTCGGGCGACTTGTATGTCAGGCGGATAAGTTCGCCGTTGCCCTCGTTGATTGTAATCTGGTCGGCATCCCAATAGTTGTCGATTTCCACAAGCCATCCGCCTGTGATTTCTTCCGGGTCGCTGATGTTGTCGGCCTGTTCGGTAATCTTTACGCGGTCGGAGTCGACGCGGATGGTCTCGGTCAGGAAGTACAAGCCGATGTATTCGCCGTTGAGCACCACTTCCACAGGGCGTTGCTCCGGTGTGAAGTCAAGTCCGCCGCGGCGGCTCAGCTCGAAGCCCATCGTGTTGCGGAGAAATCCGAGGTTGTCGTCGGCATGGGCGAGCAATGCGAAATGCTTGCTTTTCTTCATGCCGAGCAGTGCCGCTTTGGCGTCGAGTTTGAGGCGGTAAGGCTTTTTGTCGAAGCCGGTGAATGTATAGTTGCCGCGTCCTTTGATTTTCAATGTCAGCGGTTCGTTGGCTGAACCGATTGACTTGTAGCCTTCGATGCCGAGGTTGTCGAGGTAGTATGTCCCGTTGAGGTAATACTCCTTTGATGTAATCGGGGTGGAGTTTTCTGTGTTGATGTGGAGCACGGGCAACGTGCCGGAATAGTTGGCGGCATGGATTGCTGCCGCACACAGAATTGCAACAAATAAAGTGAATAATTTTTTCATAGGAAAATTGATGGTTTGAATATTAATGAAAAAAGCCGGAATCTTTTTCTCTTTTGGCACCGGCTTTAAGGTCTTATTTCTTGGCAAGAAGGACGTTGTTGTAGCCGACAAGGTCTTTGTAGGCAAGCACACCGTTGTCCGACAATTCGACGATTGTCGACGAGCCGTCGTGGGTTGGCACCTTGACATGGGTGTCGTCGATGAACGTCAGGATTGTGATGTCGCCCTCCGGAGTGGCAAGCGCCCATGAGTTTGTGTCGGCGTCGAAGTTGAAGCGGGTCTCTTCGCCTGTTGTCTCATTAGTGATTTTGTAGCCGGTGTTGTCCCATGCCACAAGGTAGCGCTCGTTGTCGCTGGTCACTGTCTTTGTGCCTGCTTCGATCGGGTTTGTGCCCGACCAGAATTCAATACTGTTGATTATGAGGGCGTCTGCGATTGCCGAAATCTCGTAGACTGGCAGAATCCACAAGCCCACAAACACGAGCTCGTTGACAAATTTGTTGCCTATCTGATGGTTCCATGACAGCACTTTGTTTGTCAGTTTGAAACTTCCTATGCAGGATGTGAAGAGCATTGACGATGCCAATGCAACAACGCAAACGGGGAGTAATATTTTTCTCATTTTATTGTCTGTTGAATAATAATGTGCAAATCTAAGAAATTTCTGCAAATCTATGGTCGTGATTTTGTCGGAAAAACTGTTTATTTAGTCTTTTTTTGTAAAACAGTCGACCGACGCTTGTTTTTGCATCGACACGCATACGGATTTTTTTACAAAAAGGCGACAACGTCTTTCAAGTTAGCCGTTGTTGTTGTAACTTTGCAGTGCCTAAAAGGTCGCCGGGGAAATGCCGGTATTTTCAGAATCCAGAATATGAAGAAACAAATAAAAGATTACGTTGTCCGCTCTAATGAACGGTTGTCGGATTCATACAGCCTGCTGAAACTGCAGCCTGCTGACGGCTCGGCAATCATCGACACTTGCGCGGGGCAATTTGTTGAGGTGGAGGTGCCTGATTCCAAATCCACATTTCTCCGCCGTCCGATTTCAATAAATTTCGTTGACCGCGACCGCAATGAGTTGTGGCTTCTCGTCAGAGTGGCTGGCGAGGGCACACGCCATCTTGTGGCTTTGGCTGAAGGCCGCGTGCTGAGTCTTGTGCTGCCGCTCGGCAAAGGGTTTTCCATCCCTGCCGACACGGCTTCGAAGGTGCTTCTTGCAGGCGGAGGTGTCGGAGTGGCGCCGATGCTCTATCTTGGCAGTGAGTTGAAAAAACGTGGCTTTGAAGTGGCTTTCCTGTTGGGGGCGCGCAGCAAGGGCGATTTGCTCGAGCTTGAGGAGTTTGAGAAGATTGGATGTGTGTATGTGTCGACCGACGACGGCTCGATGGGCGAGCATGGATTGATCACCAAGAACTCGGCATTGCAGAAGTCGTGGCAGATGCTTTACTGCTGCGGTCCGATGCCGATGATGAAGGCAATGGCGGCATACGCTATGCGCAACAACATTGAATGTGAGGTCTCGCTGGAAAACCGTATGGCTTGCGGTGTCGGAGCTTGCCTGTGCTGTGTGGAAGACACGGTGGAGGGCAACTTGTGTGTTTGCAAGGAGGGACCGGTCTTTAACATAAAACGATTGAAATGGCAGATTTAAAAGTAAACATAAAGGGTCTTTCTCTGAAAAACCCGGTGCTGACGGCTTCAGGCACTTTCGGATATGGTGAGGAGTTTGCTGATTTTGTCGACTTGAACCGTCTTGGCGGCATCATCGTGAAGGGCACCACAATCAGCCATCGTGAGGGAAATCCTTATCCGCGCATGGTCGAGACTCCATCGGGAATGCTCAATGCCGTTGGCTTGCAAAACCATGGCGTAAACTATTTTATCAACAACATTTATCCGCGCATCAAGGATTTGGACACGGAAATCATCGTGAACGTGTCGGGTGCCAAGGTGGAGGATTATGTGGCTGTGTGCGAACGCTTGGCTCCGCTCGACAAAATCCATGCGATTGAGCTTAACATTTCATGCCCTAACGTTAAGCAGGGCGGTATGGCTTTCGGAACGTCGTGTTCGGGAGCGGCGCAGGTGGTGAGCGCGGCGCGTGGGGCTTTCGACAAGACGCTGATTGTGAAATTGTCGCCAAACGTGACCGACATCGCCGACATCGCACGTGCGGTGGAGGCTGAAGGAGCCGATGCTGTGTCGCTTGTAAACACGTTCTTGGGAATGTCGATCGATGTGGAGAAGCGCACGCCTTATCTGTCGACAATCACTGGCGGACTTTCCGGACCGTGCATACGTCCGATAGCGGTGAGAATGGTATGGCAGGTGGCGCATGCCGTAAAGATTCCTGTGATTGGCCTGGGCGGAATTATGAACGGTCGCGATGCGCTGGAGTTTATCCTTGCCGGAGCAACGGCAGTAGAGGTGGGCACAGCCAATTTCGTCGACCCTAACGTTACTGAAAAAATCATTGACTATATCGATGACTATTGCCATCGCCACAACATCTCGTCGATGCGCGAGCTGATAGGCGGCATGATGGTGTAGCCGTTGGCGGCAATATGATAATGCAACACCGGGGCAGATAATTTTGAAATTGTCTGCCCCGGTGTTGCATATACTCGCACGGAGTCTCAATCCAAAAGCGGTATTATCTCCTCGGGAGTGTTGACGATGTGGTTGGCATAGTTGGCGCGCAGCTCGTCGACGGAGCGGAATCCCCATGTGACGCCTACGGAGTCGACGCAGGCTCTGCGGGCTGTCTCCATGTCCACTCCAGAGTCGCCGACATACAGCACATCGGCTTTCTTTACCTGTGTGGCACCGAGAATCTCAAACACAACCGAAGGGTCGGGTTTCACCGGCACTCCTTCTTTCTGTCCCTCTATGGCTGCGAAGCTGATCGATGGAAACAGCGTGGTGACCAAAGCCTTTGCCGCAGCGTCATATTTGTTGGACGCAACGGCGATTTTGATGCCGTTTTCCTGCAGGTGCTCAAGCAGCTCGGGAATGCCGTCGTAGGGATGGGTATAGTCGGTGTTGTGGATGTCGTAGTAAGTGGTGAAGTCGGCTCTGATTTTTTTTATCATAGCCTCGTTGCGCTGGTCTTCGGGCAGCGCGCGCTCAATGAGTTTGCTCACACCGTTGCCCACATACATAGGGTAGGCTTCGAGGGGATGTGTCGGAAATCCGTTTTTCTCCAATGCAAAGTTGGTGGCAGCTCCAAGATCCTTGATGGAATTTATCAGCGTGCCGTCGAGATCGAAAATCACTAATTGTTTCATTGCTATATATGTTTTTATCTGTCAGAAAGGATAGCCCACCGAGAAATGCAGAGCATAGTCGCGCTTGAAGTTGGGATGCACAAGAGGCCATCGCTCTTGGTCGAGCGCGGGGTTGTAGGCTTTCATACCGCAGTCGAGACGCAGCAGGAAGTAGTTGAAGTTCAGACGGAGACCGATGCCGTAGGCGGCGGCGATTTCCTTGTAGAACGAGTCGAATTTGAACACGCCTCCTGGCTGGTTCTCGTAGCTGCGTATTGTCCAGATGTTGCCGGCGTCGATGAATGCCGCCATCTCAAACACCCAGAAAAGCTTGGCGCGGTACTCCATGTTGAGGTCCAGACGGATGTCGCCACACTGTTCCATAAACGAGCTTACGGAGTTGTCGCCGTTGAAACGTCCGGGACCGAGTGTGCGCACCGACCAGCCTCTGACGCTGTTGGCGCCACCGCTGTAGAAGCGTTTCTCAAACGGCAGAATCGTGGAGTTGCCGTAGGGCACAGCCGCTCCGGCTCCGATGTGCAGCACGAGGGCGTTGCGACGGTCGAAGGAGTGGTTGTAGGTGTAGTCGAGGTTGAGTTTCACATATTGTGAATACTGGATGCCGAACACCTTGTATGCCTGTGAGTCGGGGTCGCGTTTCTGCTTTGACAGGCTGCTGCCGGCATAGAGCAGGTTGCCGGCGGTCTCAATGCCGGCACGGAAGGTGTAGATGTCGGGCTGATAGACGAATTTGCCTATCGGTGCCACCTGGCTTTTCTTGTTTGTGTAATAGAACGTGTAGCCCATCTTCATAATGAAGTGGTCCTCATAGGAATAGCGCAGCAGTGGATTGTCGGGAGCAATCTCGCTGATGAACTCATCCTTCATTTTGGGCAGGTAGACGTAGTTGATGTCGAGCAGGTCGAACGTGTGTCCTATCATGCTGCCGCGCTCGGTCCACTTGTATTTCCATCCAGCGCCGGCAATCACGCGGGTGTATTCCGGACGCTCCTGATAGGTGAACGATGTGGAGAACTCGGTGTTGGCGCGGATTTTCTGTCGGAAACTCTTCTTCAGGAAAGGGAAGATGAACTTGGGGAAGGCGATGCCTACCTCGCCGTTGTATTCGGCATATTTGTTGTTTATCAGCCCCGACATGTCGCCGGAGATGCTCTCATAGTTGACGCCGGCTTTGGCGGTGAGCGTCTCGGAGCCGCGGGCAAGGTTGCGGTGCTGGTATGTAGCCGCCACACCGAATCCAAGGTCGCCCTCGGAGTTTGTGCCCTCGAGCGACACCGTCACGGTCTGCGACTTGCCTTCGGTGAGAAGAATGTAGGAGTCGACCCACAGATGCCCGTCGATTTCGCCTACCGACTCAAAGTTGATGTTGATGAATTTAAGGATACCGAGACGCCCGAACGCTTGATACGTTTTGTCGACGTCGGAGGCATCGTATTTCTTTCTGGGGGTGATGTAGCAGTTCTCGTCGATGATGCGCGGACGCAGGTAATGGCGGTCGCCATAAAAGATGCGCAGACCTTTGTAGTATTCCACATTGTCGGGCGCATATTTCGTGATGTCGTACTCGCGTGCAGGGTCGTAGTCGGTGACCACATAGACGTGGCGCACGAAAAACGGCTGGTGGCGGTCGTAATGCTTTATGCGGTTGGGATAAGGCGGCATCACGTTCATTGTCAAGTCGACGGCACGGCTTCCGGCTGTGGTGTCGGCAGTGAATGTGATATATTCCTTGTTAAACCCGAAATAGCCTTGGTTGCGCAGGCGGTCGGTGATGTTTTGGCGCGCCTGGTCGAGCATGTTGCGGTCAAAGTTGGTGTTGCTGCGCAGTATGAATTTTGAGGAGTCGGCAAGAATCAGCGAGCGCAACGTGTCGTCGGGGATGTTGTAGTCCACGCTGGCAATGTAGTGGGGCTTGTTGGTGTAGATGCTGTAAATCACCTCTGCTTTCTTCTTGCGGCTGTCTTTGAGCGTGTCGACAATAACCTCGGTGTCGAGATAGCCTCGGTTGACGAGTGCCAAACGCAGCTGGTTGGCTGACAATTCAGTGAGCGCCGGGTCGTAGATCACCGGTGCCTGTCCCAGTTTGCGAACCCATTTGTTGTACCATTTTGTCGAGTCGCGTCCAGACCAGTTGTAGACGTTGAGCTGCAGCTTCCATCCTCCGAACACTTCGTGGTTCTGCGTCTGTCTCAGGTAGTTGCGCATCTCCTTGCGGCTGATTTCCGGATTGTCCTTAACCTCGATGCGCGCTTTGTTGAGCAGATATTTGCCTTCGGGCACAAACTTGGTGGTGTGGCACGACGCAAACACCGTCAAGGCAACCATTGCGGTAGCCCCGGCGATGCGTAGTCTGCGTATTTTGTCCCAAATTTTAGCCATATCCGATAGACAGACTGCAAAGTTACGGAAATTTCGCTGCATTCCGCCTTGCGGCTATGAAAAAGTGCTCAATATTTTGTCATTCTCTAATCTTTTACTTTGGGAGCGGGTGTATACGCCAAAATCTTCTTTATGCGGAATTTTATAACCCATTGGCAAACATTTTTGTTGGCAATATCGGTTTTATCGCCCAAAGTATTTGTGACAGTATCGGTTGCGACAATTAGTTTTTGCCCATCGAGATAGTCTATGAGAAATCCATTTTCATCGAATTGTTGGACGGGTACGATTGGCCAGTACTCTCTTGGATATAGTTCAAAAACCATGCGACTCTGATTGTCGGTAGCGCCGGCACGCAGAATCAGATATTTAAAGCCTCGCACGATAAAAGGAAATTTTCCATTGTTATAAGTATATACCCCAGCCCAGTTTTTGCTGTCTGGACGGCAGGATACATAAGTTACAAATCCAAGATTGTCTTTCCATAGATATTTGGCAGCAGTGGTGTCCTTTATGCCACGGGTTTCAAATACGTCATCTTCGAGGGAAAAAGTGTCGCCGACATTGCCCCAGTCAAGCAAATTTCCTTTGTATGTAATGTTGAGAGTTTCTTCTGGGTCATACTCGTTGTCGACGTTGTCAATTTCGAGTTCTTGCCGTTCCTCGTTTTTTTGGTTGGCAGCGAAAAATACCTTTTCAAGGTTTGCTTGTGTAATAACCACAGGCCAATAGAATTCAGCTCCGTTCCAGCCAAAATTCTTATTCTCAGGAATGCCGTTTGGTTTTAATCCAATCTGTTTTATCAATTTATCGCCATTCTGTCTTATGAGCATTAAAACTGGGCGGTCTGTTGCTTTCTTTTTGGCGGGAGCGGTGTCTGTGCGACCGTCATCGGGAGCATCAATCCAACAGCCGTTTTCTCGTATGCGTGACATGTTTCGGTTTGTGCGATGTATTGCCCATACTTTGTTATCGGCGAATCTTGCTGAATGGCAGAGCACAGATTCGACTTCGCGCATATCGCCATTGTGACTTTTGCTTTCTTCGTCATAGGAGTAGGTTGACTCAATTAATTTTAGAATCTTTAATGCCAGTTGATTATCCATTTCAAAGAAGCCGTCCTCGTCTTGTTCTTTATATTTGGGAGATGTTGTTATTAGTTTGTAGATTTCATGTGTAGTTTTTGAAATCTCCGATTTCTTTTTTGTGTTCATTCCGATTGGAAGGAATCGTTTTTGTTCGGAGATTGTTACAATTTTTGATGGTTTTATTTTTGATGGTGCGCAAGGGTTGATGTTTTTGTCATAGCCAATGCAAGGAACGATATTTGATGTGTTTCCGAAGCCGTCTAGAAACCATTGACGCAATTGTTCATCAAGTTCATTCATACGTTTGAGTATGCTATATATCTCATTGGTAGTATGAAGTCTTGTAACCGCCATATCTTCAAGGTCTCGAGCTCCGTAAAAGCGTGCGTGCTGAAGCACTGTGTCTTGCTGAAATTTTTTTGGACTGCGGCCATAGAAGAAGCAGAGCATATTGTTGATTGTGATGCCGCGATCAAGAATGCTTCCTCCGATAAATATGTTTACGGCGGCATCCAAGCGCAGTTGCCCGGACTCTCTGTCTAACAGGGCGTTTATGTCGTTGTCGGAATTTACGGTTTTTATATTTACAGCATCTTCTTCAAATATTTCTTTGATTTCTTCTTTGATTTCCATAAGGCTTGGCATCGCTACGGATATCAGTCCGCAATCCACGGCCTTTTGATTTGATTCTGAATAGTCTGAGAATATTCTGTCTGCGATGAAATCAAGTTGGATATTTGGGCTGATTCCTGAAAAATACTCTCGCAGTTGACCTATCATGAAGCGGATAAGGCGGTTCTGCCAGTCATGGTTGTCCTTATCTACATTGGCGTGTAGAATCGCACTGCTCTTGTATCGTTTGCCTTTGGATTTGTTTTGTATGCGCCTTATGGCTGATGCCATAAGGTATCCGACCAAAGCGTAAGTTAAACCGGAAATGTTGCCAGATGCGATTCCGCTTGTAAGATAGCGACGGTCCTCATGTCCGAGCACGTGAACGCATTTTGAACTAACTGGATGAAATAAGTGGCTGTACATTGAGTGACTGTCTTCCGAGTCTTTGAAGTATTGTTGTCCGCCGATGTATTTGCTGTGCACGGGGACAAGTCTTGTAAATCTTGGCTTGAAAGGAAGGGCTATGCCGCCTTGAATGTTGATGTTTCCATCGGGCTGAAGAAACAGGCAATAAGGAGTTGCTGTAACTTGCAAATATCGACAATATTTCGGAATCTTGCGGAACTCGTCAATCAGTTCTGATATAATTGCAAGTTTGAGGGCATTTGTCATCGATTTTTTTCCTGATTGATTTTGTTTGACATCTTTCGCAGATTTGTAGTTGCGGCTTGCAAAATCAGCTTCGTCATCAACAATCAGAACTTTTTTGTCTTTTAGCCAAGGTTTTGTTTGGCTGAATACATTGATGAGGTGTCTTAGATTTGTCGCCTCTTTTTTGGCTACAATGACAAGATTTCCGTTATCCATACGATAACGGTTGAACCCTTCTCCATTGCGGTTTTCCATGATGTCCTCCACAAAAATTGTTGGAGTACCGTTAGTGTCCGATTCTTTGAAAAAGCGGTAGTCGTAGCGCATTCTTTTTATTGTTTGGTCAACAAGGGCCTTGGTGCCCTTTGTGAGTACAACACAGATGTCAATGCCTCGGTCAAATGAAAGACCTATTATGTTTTCAAAAGTGTCAGTCTTTCCGCATTGTATTTTGCCGAGGAGAAGACCGGGATTGGCCGCGTCTTGTTCATCGGATAGAAGGTCGTTGACCGTGCCTACGACACATTCCTCTTTTTCCTTGGTTACGGGAAATTTGGAATGGCGTTTAAGAGTGTCGTATATTGGTGTCGCGCTTGACTCTATGTCTTTTTCATAATCTGCGATTATTTGAGAGATTTCAGGAGGTATCGGTAGTCCCAATGAGATCAAAGAGTCTCTTGTGATTGTTGCTTGTTCGTATGTCATGTTGTTTGTGTGGAATTACAATTGTTCTTTCAGTGTCCAGCCGAATAGGGCTGATATGTGTTTCTGGAAACGGATGAAATTTTCTGGTCCCCATTGATTGCATACGGCGAATCTGACACCATCGGCAGAGGTGAGGATATCGCTACTTGATAGAAACCAGCGTTTGCGTTCTGTCATATTGTGCTTGGCTCGATCTTCGATTTCTTGGATTGTTGCAACTACACCGTAGCTGCCTTGCAAGTCTGTTGGAAACATTTGCCTGATTCCTTTGAATGAGACAGACGGTTTTTCTTTTATAAAAAGTCTGATAGAGTTGAGTACAGATCTATTTTTGACAGCTGTTTCATTGCCGTTGAGGGAGAAAAGCAAACGATTCTGATTCTTTGTCTGAGAAAATAAGCTTGGAGTCGTTGCTTTTGGAGAGTCAGAAATGATATTGATTTGTATGTTGAGCATCTTGGCGACACCATTTAGACATTTTATTTTGCGTTCGTTTGAAAGGTTGGTGTAAATCCACCATCCGTCCACAAACCGTTGCCAGTTTTCATTACCGTCTGTGATTCTTTGTATCTTTCCAACGAGTCTGTATCCCGAGAAATTTTCACCGTCATATTTGGATGCTTTCTCAAGACCAATATAGCGGAGAGCTTCAATCATTGTATTTTGTGCGGTGGCTTCACGTATCGTTTTTACGATTTTTCCAGAGCTTAGGAAATTGACGGAGAAACCAATGCTTGGTTGACGTGGGGAAATGGCATCTTCTGATGTAAAGTGTTTTGATTGGCTGTATCTGTTTAGAATCTCAGTTGTTCGTTCTACGGAAACTGTTGCTAGCGTGCCGTTGTTGTATTCGTAAGAGATTCGAATTTTGCCGGAAGCACTGTCTTGTGGAAGTGTATGTATTGCTGAATCTTCGGCTAATTTGAGCGTAATTTCCTTTAGTTCTGCAATTTCAATTGCTTCCTGTAAGGGAGGGGGTGTCGGCATACCGTATTCTATAAACGTTTCGCGTTCTTGATATAAGTCTTTGAGTTTTTTCATGAAATCCTGAATCTTTAGAAATGATTCTGCTAAGATATGAAATAAATCTATTGTAGCATATAGTGTCGTATATGTTTTTCAACATATCTGTTATTGTCTTTTCACTTTTCCGCTTGATGTCTCGGCGAAGTGGGGGATGGCGATGATGGCTTTGGGACGCTGGTGCGGTGTCAGGATGTCGGCGAGGCTGTTTTTTAGCGACGCTTCATCGGCGGGCGATATCGGCGCGCCTTCGATTTTGAGCACAAGCTCTTGTCCCCATTTGTCAGATGGGCGCGAGGAGATGTAGAAACGGCGGGTGAACAGATGTGAGATTTTGCGTTCCAGTTCTTCAGGAAACACCTTGATACCTCCAGTGTTGACCACGTTGTCGTAGCGACCGCGCCAGTAGAAGCGGTCGGGAGCGATAAGGTCAACTATATCGTTGGTCTGCAGGTGGTTGAAGCTGAATTGGGGAGCGTTGATTGCAAGACAACCACGATGGTCGGTTGCGAACGTGACGGGCGGAAGCGCCTCAAATGGCTGTGCCGGCTCGGCGATGCGCGACAGGGCGACATGCGAGCACGTTTCGGTCATTCCGTAAGTGGCGTAGGCATTGACGTGCAACTGCGACAGCATCGTGCGCAGGCGTGGCGTGATTTCCCCTCCGCCTACAATCATATTGCGCACATTGTTAAGTGATTCCTGGTGTTCGGCAAGCCACAGTGCCTGTGACGGCACCACGGCGAGTAGGTCGACGGTAGCCCCTGAAAAATGTTCAAGCGGACGGTTGCTCGGCGATTCGACAAGCAGTGTGGCCCCGGCTTCCTCTGCGCGTACAATCATCATTTTTCCGGCAATATAGTCAGGCGACAGGCATAGCAGCAGGGTACTGCCGCTGTCGATTGAGAAAAAACGGTTGGTCAGTGCTGCCGACGCGCGCATATCCGCTTTCAGCAGTTTTATTTCTTTAGGCTTTCCCGTGGAGCCCGAAGTGTGTGCCACGACAAAGGGCTCCTCGGAATGCCATTCTTTCAGAAAGTCGTCTACGGTCATTGTCTCCAGTCGAGTTCGGGCAGTTGCCATGTCTTGGCAGGATTGAAGCGCAACACTTCTCCCACCTGCTCAAGCGGACTGCCGATGTTGTTTGTGAAAAGAGCCCCGGTGCCGAGACCCTGCGGCATGCGTGCGCCGAGTTGCGCCGTCCATTGCGCGATGGCGTTCAAGCCTACGTTGGATTCCAGGGCCGACGTCACCCATCCGCCGATGTCGCGGCGTGCGGCTTGCATAATCCAGTCCTGAGAGCCGGAGAAACCGCCAATCAGCGACGGCTTCAAGATGATGTATTTTGGCCGTACGGCATCGAGCATCTCTCCCATGCGTTCGGGCGTGTGGATGCCAATGAGTTCTTCGTCGAGAGCAATGTCGATTGGCGACTCGGAGCAGATTCGCCGCATGGCTTCCCATTGTCCCTGCTTGATTGGTTGCTCGATGGAGTGGATGCCGTAGCGTGCGAAGTCTGACAGCTTCTGCAGCGCGTTGTCGGGCGTGAACCCGCCGTTGGCGTCAAGGCGGATGGTGAGCACTTCGGGAGGAAACACTTTGCGTATGTGGCGCACGAGGTCGAGTTCGCTCTCGGTGTCGATGGCGCCCACTTTAAGTTTTATCGTTGTGAACCCTGCCTTGATTTTGTCGTCGATGCGGTGCAGCATCTCCTCCTTTGTTCCCATCCACACCAATCCATTGATGGGTATCGCCGACATTCCTTCGGTGAAGTCGGACGGGAACGGCTGGCGACGGCATCCGTTTGCAAAGTCGTTGATTGCCGTTTCGAGTCCGAAGCGTATCGACGGAAACTCGTGCAGGTCGGTTTCTTTGTCGGCTGAGATGTTGGCGCACAGTTCGCGCAGTTTATCCTCGTAGGTTGGCACATCGTCTGCCGACAGTCCCCGGAACACGGCGCATTCGCCGAGTCCGAAGACGCCAGGCATATCCTCGTCCTCGAGTTTCAGAAAATACGTCTCCTTGTCGGTCAGCACGCCGCGCGACGTGCCTGCGGGCTGGCGGAAGTGGAGCGTGTAGTGAGCGTAACTTGCCTTCATCGCTATCCCGGGAATTTAGGGAATTGCTCGAAGTCAGGGTCGCGCTTCTCAAGAAACGCATTCTTTCCTTCTTGCGCCTCGTCCATAAGGTAATACATCAGTGTCGCGTCGCCGGCGAGCTCCATCAGACCGCGCTGGCCGTCGAGTTCGGCGTTGAGGCATCGTTTCACCATGCGGATTGCAAACGGGCTGCGTTTCATCATTGTCTCGCACCATTCAACAGTTTCGTCCTCCAGACGGTCGAACGGCACAACTTTGTTGATCATGCCCATCTCTTCGGCTTCTTTAGCGGTGTACTGACGGCACAGATACCATATTTCACGCGTTTTCTTCTGTCCGACACAGCGGGCAAGATACGACGAGCCGAAACCGCCGTCGAAACTGCCCACTTTCGGACCCGTCTGTCCGAAACGTGCATTTTCCGACGCAATCGACAGGTCGCACACCACGTTGAGCACGTTGCCTCCACCGATGGCATAGCCGTTGACCATTGCCACGACAGGTTTCGGGATGGAGCGTATCATCTTGTGCAGGTCGAGCACGTTGAGACGTGGAGTGCCGTCAGAGTCGCGGTATCCACCCTGTGTCTTGTAGTGCTGGTCGCCGCCTGAGCAGAACGCCTTGTCGCCCGCACCGGTGAGGATGATTACGCGGATATCGTCGCGTCCGCGGCATATCTCGAAAGCGTCGAGCATCTCGTGGTTTGTGAGCGGACGGAAAGCGTTGTATACCTCCGGACGGTTGATGGTGATTTTAGCAATACCCTTGTATTGTTCAAACAGAATATCGGTGTATTCCTTGATTGGTTTCCATTCTCTTGTTGCCATATTGTAAAATTATTTTTTTGTTTTGCAGAAATAGTTCTTCAGGATTTCGGCGCTCGCCACGTTGTCGGTGCTGACGGCGAGTATTGCCGGGCGTTCCGCTTCGGCGAAGAATCCCGGCAGCACCGCCTTGAGCGACTCCTCGCTGGCGGCGTCGAAGAATCGGAATCCGAAGGCTTCGGCATATTGCTTTACGGGAACGTCGTGTCCCACCTCAAGATACCGCTCCAGTTCGGGCAGTGCCGACGTGCTTTTGATGAAACGGAAAATGCCTCCGCCTCCGTTTTTCATCACGATGATTTTAAGGCGGGGAGAGTTGTATTGGCTTGCCAGTCCCGACAAGTCGTATGAGAAACTCATGTCGCCTGTGATGAGCAGCGTGGTGCCGCTGTAGGCAAGTGATGCTCCGACGGCTGTCGATGTGGAGCCGTCGATGCCCGACACTCCGCGGTTGCAGTTTGTGGGCATTGTGAGCACATCGCCGAATAGTTGCGCGTAGCGTATGGTTGTGCCGTTCGACAGCTGCACGCGGCAACCGTTGGGGATGGCGGGCAGAATGATGGAGAATGCTTTCAAATCGCTCCATCCGATGCCGTTGATATATTTGTTGTGGCGGTCAAGCCCTGTCGCCGCAAGGTCGGCCCATAGGCGTGCATATCCGCTTGTGCCGCACCGCAGGCGGTTGCCCGTCTGTCGGAAAAACACGGCGGGGTCGGCGAGAATGCGTCGTGTCAGCGCCTGCATGCAGTCGACTGTTGTGCCGGTCACGCCCACATGCCAATGGGCAGCGGGCTTGTTTTGCCGCATGAAAGCCTTTACCATTCGCGACACCAACGCTCCGCCGATTGTTATGAGCAAGTCGGGTGCAAATTTCTTGTCGGAGTCCATCGCCAGCAGGGTGCGGTCGACGGCGGCAATCAAACGGCTGCCTTTTATGTTTGCGATTGTTTCTGTCAGCACTGCCACATTCGGGAATTCGGCAAGCCTGTTGATTTCTGCTTCCAAACAGGCATCGTGTCGGCCGAATCCGGCTATTATAAGTATGTTTTTGCCCATAGCCTCGTCGGCGAGCCGGCTGATGGCTTCCGCGCTTAGTTCTGCCGATGGTTCCGACACCTCTATGATGCGTTGCTTGCCGGTCCATTCCGCCACGGCGTTTATCGGCTCGTCAATCTGCACGTTGATGTGCACCGGTGCGCGCTGACAGCTTGTCGCCTCGCTTACGGCGTCGTTGACAATGCGGTTCGCATACCATAGAGCCGTGTCGTCGTCGCAGCGGGCGGGAAGGTCGTAACTCTTTTTTACAAACTGCGCCAACGCCTCGTATTGACGTATGGTCTGGCTGTCGTCTTGGTCGATCCATTCCATCGGGCGGTCGGCGGAAATGACAATCAGCGGCAGTTTCTGGTAATAAGCTTCCGCAACAGCAGGAGCATAATTGAGCAGGGCCGTTCCCGACGTGCAGACCACCGCCACTGGCTCGCCTGTCTGTTGGGCGAGTCCGAGAGCAATGAATGCGGCGCTGCGCTCGTCGACCACCACATGGCGCTCGATGCCGTCGCGGCGTGCCAGCGCCACGATTATCGGGGCGTTGCGCGAGCCTGGCGACATGACAAAGTGCCTGATGCCGTGTGCGATAAGAACATCAACGAGGATGTTGCATTGTTTCTTGGCCGTTGATTCCATTTGATTTCGCTTTTTGGCGTTTGCGTTTCCATTGGCGCAGCCATGACGGAATCACACAAATGCCGATGATTAGATAAATATAGTAGCTGATTATGCGCCAGCATAAGGCCAGCAGCAAAGCCAGCGAGCCGGAGGCGATCATGTCGCCGTAGTAGTTCTTGAAAATCCATTCGCTGACTCCGCTTCCGCCGGGGGTGGGGCAGATGGTCAGCACTACCCACATCACCAATTGGCGTGCCAGCACCATCACTTGGTCGGCATTGATGGCAAACGCGAGCAGAATGGCGTTTACCACCATATATCTTGAAATCCACGACAACGCTGTGCCGAAGAATGCGCGCAGCCACCACCAGAAACTTTTCTGCCGCAGTTCGCCGGATGTCGCCACTATGGCGTCGCCCATCTCTGCCGCTTCTTTCTTCCAACGCCGCAGCAGAGGCAGCCTACATGCGTTGATGAGCAGTGATCGGATGGCCGACGGACGCACGAAGATGCCGAGCCCGAGAATCAACGCCCACAGCGACAAACCGCCGTAGACAAACCAGAACGTCAGCCGGATGGTTGATGATATGTGCGCGTTTGAAATGTCGAAAAGTCCGCTCCAGCCAATCAGTGCAAGGGCGATGGGGCATGCCACCACATAAAAAAGCTCGTCGAGAAACAGGGTGGTGATCATTATTGCCGTGGAGCGACCGAAGTTGAGCCCCTCGCCGGTGAGATATATCATTCCGAAACTGCTGCCGCCCACTGTCGACGGTGTGACTGCCGACGTGAATTCGCAAAGCATGTTGACGCGCAGCGCCTGTCCCCAAGTGATGTCGTGGTCGGTGAGCGTGCGGAAACGCCATGTCAGACCGAAGTCGCGCCCTGCCATGAAAAGTAGGGCGAGCAGAAAATATCCTATTGATGTGGTGGAAATTTGAATCAGACTGAAGTCGAACTGCTCCGAGTCGCGCCAGAACATTGTGCCCACGGCTATCAGCCCTATCGCTATGGGCAGTGCCACGTAGCGTGGGCGCAGCAGGTCGCGCGTCTTTCGCAAGTCGTTGTTGTTTGATTTTTTCATAGTGCGAAGTTATAGAAAAAACGCTGGATTGCAAAATGCGTTTTTAAATCGGTTGCTTTTCAATGAATTATGAAAAAGTTGCAAAAAAAGTTGCTGAAAAATTTGTGGGAATGGATAGGTTGACGTACCTTTGCACTCGCAAACGGCGGGATAGCTCAGTTGGTTAGAGCGTCGGATTCATAACCCGGAGGTCTCGAGTTCAATTCTCGATCCCGCTACAAAAAGGAAGCTCATTGAGCTTCCTTTTATGTTTTATCAGCCACGCGCATCGTCAGAATGCGGCGTGACGAGGGGGTGACGCGGAAATCGTCTGCCGCGCGTTCTCCCGCAATCCACACAATGCGTCCCTGCATTTCAACGATTGGTGTCGACAGCTTTTGCATTAGCGAGAACTTGCGGTCGTTGAAATAATCACTCAATTTTTTTGTACCTTTCATTCCAAACGGTCGGAAACGGTCGCCCTGCCGCCAATGACGCACAGTGAGGCGGTCGCCCGTCGCGTCGGCGTCGAAATAAGCCGTCTTTCCGCTTCTGTCAAATTCAAATTCGGGAGAGTTGTCGACAATCTCAATGAGTATGCCTTTCTCTTTCTCAATCCTGCCGGCATCGCTGAGAGCGTATGTCTCCGCATTGTTGAAAGAACCGGGCGAGAACACGGAAATGTCGTTTCTGCCAACCTCTGCTACATATTCTTTTGATTCAAACACCGCTCCCACCCGGGATGCCGACGCAATGGCTTTGGTTTGCTCTCCGTTGAAGCCATAGCGCGACAACAGGGCGTTGAGCAGCGTGGCTGGGTCGGCCGACGCTGCAAGTTTCCGGCGGTTGATTTTTATTTGTCCGTGTCCGCACGCCTCCACAGCATCGCGCTTGAAGGCCTCGACAGCCCCGCTCCACACGGCGTAGTCGCCTTGCAGGTTGTCGAGCGTGAGTTCGATTCCAGCCATCGCCGATGGAAACAACCTGCTGATTTCGGGCAGCATAACGTTGCGTATCTTGTTGCGCGCATAGTCGTTTTCAAGGTTGGTGCTGTCGGTCACGTAGTCCTGTCCCAGCGTTTTCAGATAGTTTATGATTTCATCACGGCTGGAACCGAGCAGCGGGCGCACGATTTTTCCGTTGCACGGCTTTATTCCGGCAAGTCCTGTGATTCCAGAGCCGCGCACAAGGTTCAAAAAGAAAGTCTCGATGTTGTCGTCGCGATGGTGGGCCACGGCAATAACGGAGCAGCCCAGGGCGGCGCGTTGACGCTCGAACCATTCGTAGCGCAGTTCGCGGCATGCCATTTCGGTCGACACCCCATGACTTTTCTTGTAGGCTTCGACATCGAAATCGGTGCATCGCAGCTCGATGTCGAGGTCGTGGCAAAGTTTACGCACAAACGCCTCGTCGCGGTCAGCCTCGTCGCCGCGCAGGTGGAAGTTGCAGTGGGCAGCGATGCAGTTGCAGCCCAGCGCAGCAAGCACTCTCAGCAGGGCGACCGAGTCGGCGCCTCCGCTGACAGCAGTCAGAATCTTTCCGTTGGCGACAGCCGGCATGTGTCTGTGGATATATCTTAGTGTTTTCTCTTCAAACGCATTCATAATCAATCTTTCTATTGGCAAATTTAAAAAAAGTATTTCTATTAATCAAAACATTTTCTTACCTTTGCATTGTCTATGCAATAAAAAACAGCAGTACAGAAATGTTAGAAAAAATTGAAAGTCTGAAGAGCGCAGTAGAAGCATTGAACGCCTCTACAAAGGAAGAAGTTGAGGCTCTGCGTATCAAATATTTAAGTAAGAAGGGCGAAATCTCAGCCCTTTTCAACGATTTCCGCAACGTGCCTAATGAGCAGAAGAAGGAAATCGGTCAGAAACTCAACCAGTTGAAGGTGCTTGCCACCGACAAAATCAACGCTTTGCGTGAAAATATTGAAACCAGCGACGATGCCGACGCAGCAATCGACCTTACGCGTCCGGCTGCCGTTTCGCCGCTCGGCACACGCCATCCTATCTCGCTTATCCGCAATGAGATTATCTCTATCTTCTCGCGTCTCGGATTCACGGTTGCCGACGGTCCGGAAGTGGAGGACGACTGGCACGTGTTCTCGGCTTTGAACTTCGCTGCCGACCATCCTGCGCGCGACATGCAGGACACATTCTTCATCCAGCGTTCGCCTGACGTGCTGCTCCGCACGCACACATCTTCGGTGCAGACACGCGTGATGACGTCGCAGCAGCCGCCAATCCGCATCATCTGTCCCGGACGCGTATACCGCAACGAGGCTATCTCTGCGCGCGCCCACTGCTTCTTCCATCAGATTGAGGCTCTTTACATCGATAAAAACGTGTCGTTTGCCGACCTGAAGCAGACGTTGCTCTACTTTGCACGTGAATTGTTTGGCTCGGAAACAAAAATCCGTTTGCGTCCGTCTTATTTCCCATTCACCGAACCATCGGCTGAAATGGACATCTCCTGTCATCTTTGTGGCGGAAAGGGTTGCGGATTCTGCAAGCATACCGGTTGGGTTGAAATCCTCGGTTGCGGTATGGTGGATCCAAACGTACTCGAATCGTGCGGCATCGACAGCAAAGTGTACTCCGGTTTCGCTCTCGGTATGGGCGTGGAGCGCATAACCAATTTGAAATATCGTGTCAAGGATTTGCGTATGTTCTCTGAAAACGACGTGCGTTTCCTCGACGAGTTCGAGTCGGTACACTGATAAGAAATCATGCGCCAGCAGGAAAGATATGCCGGCATAATCTCATGGTTCAGCCAGAATATGCCTAAAGCCGAAACGGAACTCCATTATGGGTCTCCGTTTCAGTTGCTTGTGGCAGTAATCCTGTCTGCGCAATGCACAGACAAGCGTGTAAACATCGTCACTCCGCCGCTTTTCCGCGACTATCCGACGCCAGAGGCTCTTGCCGGGGTGAGTCGGGAGGCGGTGTTTGAGTATATAAAGAGTGTTACGTTCCCAAACAACAAGGCGCGTTCGCTGGTAGGAGCGGCGCGGATGCTTGTGGAGCGATATGGCGGAGAAGTGCCGTCGACGATGGAAGAGTTGATAAAACTGCCGGGAGTGGGCCGCAAGACGGCTAATGTGATACTGTCGGTGGTGTTCAACAAGGCGGCGATGGCGGTCGACACCCACGTGTTTCGTGTGGCGAACCGCATAGGACTGACCAACAACTCCAAGACTCCGCTGGAAACGGAACGCACGCTCGTGGAGCATTTCCCGAAACATCTGCTCCCGATAGCGCACCATTGGCTTATTCTTCACGGCCGCTATGTCTGCACGGCGCGCCGTCCGAAATGTCAGGAGTGTGGCATCTCGGAGTACTGCAAATATTACGAAAAAACAGTGAAACCAAATCCGTTGCGATAGATGCAAACATCTCTATTCCTGCTTATTGTAGAAATTGCCGGCACAATAGCCTTTGCCATCAGCGGCATCCGTCTGGCTGCCGCGAAAAATTTTGACTGGTTTGGAGCTTATGTCGTCGGACTTGTCACCGCGATAGGAGGCGGAACGCTTCGCGACGTGCTACTCGGCACCACGCCGTTCTGGATGCAGAACGGATGGTATATGGGTGTGACGGGGCTTTCGCTGCTGTTTGTCATTGTGTTCAGAAGGCAATGGGTGAGGCTCAATAGCACGTTTTTCATCTTCGACACCATCGGCTTGGCGCTGTTTGTGGTTATCGGTATGCAGAAAACGCTGATGTTTGGCTATCCGGTGTGGACTGCGATAATCATGGGCACACTGACCGGCGCTTTCGGAGGAGTGCTGCGCGACATCCTGATAAACGAAGTGCCGCTGATATTCCGCAAGGATGTCTATGGCACGGCATGCATTGCCGGCGGTCTGGTGTATTGGGGCGCGATGCTGTGCGGATGCAAGCCGGAGATGCAGCAGGTGGCATGTGCCGTCACTGTTGTGGCGATACGCCTGCTTGCGGTCAGATACAATTGGCGAATCCCTGTAATTGAAAACAAATAAAAAAGATATGGGCAACGAAGCGAAAAAAACATTCGTGCAACTTTTGAAATACGGCGTGATCGGTGTGAGCAACACGCTGATTACGTTGGTGGTGTTCTACGTAATCAATACTCTGATGGGGCTTGACTACGCTGTGGCAAACACATTGGGCTATATCCTGGGATTGATAAACAGTTTCGTGTGGAACCGCACTTGGGTGTTCCGTACAGGCGGCAACGTTTGGCGCGAGGCGGGACTGTTCGCTCTCGGATTTATCATTTGCTTTGCTTTGCAGATGGGCGTGAGTCAATGGTTGTTGTCCACATCGTTGCATGATTTGACCATTTCGTGGCTGCCTATGAAGAATACAGGAGAAAACGTGATAATGTGTCTGAGCATGGTGGTGTATACGCTTGCCAACTACGTATACAACCGTTTTGTGACATTCAAAAAATAGCCGATGAAGAAGGTTAATCCGGAATATTCGTTGCTCGTGCTGCTTATGGCATTGTCGGCGCTGGTGGTCTATTTGCCGCTTGGGGCAGTGGGGCTGTGCGGCGATGAGGAAGAGATACTCGGTATTGCGCGCGGCTTGTCCGACAGTGGCTTTGGGTCGCTGCTTACGCCTCATAACGCTGGCAATTTCGCAACGAGTTTCTATGCCTATCTGGTGTCGGTCAGCATCAACGTGTTCGGCTATCCGGCCACTCTTGCGGTGCGCATCCCTGCCGCCACGGTGATATGGCTGCTGTCGTGTGGAATCTTCTATTTTCGAGGCGAGCATGAGCGTAAAGACTACGCTTTTCTTGCCTCTTTGATTTTTATATCGTCTTATTCTGTCAGTGCGTTGGCCTACCATGCCAGCCCGCTGACGTTGACATCGCTGTTCCTGATAGCCGCTCTTGCGTCGCTTTATCATTGGATAAAACGGCGGTCGCGCACCAAGGCTTTGCTGCTGGTTGTGTCGACTGCCTGCGCATCGTTGTTTTTCGGCATTCTCTCTCCGTTGGCAATGGCTGTTACGGGAATGATTTTCATTTCAATACAGGAAAAGAAACGTGTGTCCGACTATGTCAGACTGCTGGTGCTGCTTGTTGTGTCGGCGGCATTGGCTTATCTGCTTGTGGCGTTTCTTGCAAACAGCCGTGAGACCGCGCGCCTGATACTCGGAATCGGCAGCCTTGCCGAGCCGATAGCCGGATATTCACGGTTGAATATGCTCGCACTGCAATTGGTGTTTTCCATCTTCCCCTGGTCTGTGCCGCTTATTGTGGCGTTGGGATGGATGGCTGTCAATCCGCGATGGCTGAGAGACCGGTTTCTTGCCATGAGTTTGCTGAAGCAGTTTGGCGTGATTGTGTTCATCCTCACGCTGCCGCTCATCACCGCGCTCAATGGCTTGTCGATAATCATGCTGCTGACGGCTATTTACTTCAACGTGCCGCTGGTGGCGCATTTCCTTTTGTCGCAGACACACAACCACTCTGTCACATGGCGCATTTCGGGCTTTATTTTCTCGTTGATAATCACGGCTCTTGCCGTGGCGTATGTGGCGGCTGTCAGCGGTGTGGACATCTGTATTCTCGGCTATGCGTTTCGTCCGGAGGGCGGTGTCTGGTCGACGGGTGTCGTGCTGCTGCTGTCGGCGATTGTGGTGAGCCTGTACACGCTGACGCGCAACCAGCGCACCATCCGCTTCAACAACCGCTACCTCTACAACATCGTAATCCTTTATCTGCTTGCGCAGATTCTTTATAAAGTATACATAAATCCATATCTTACAGCAATATGATAGAATTTTTGCAGAATTACCACCTCGCCGGCATCGTCATCGGCTTATGCACGTTTCTCGTGATTGGGTTGTTTCATCCTTTGGTAATCAAAGGGGAGTATTATTTCGGTGTGCGTATTTGGTGGGCGTTTCTTGCTGTCGGAATTGTGTGCGGATTCCTTGCGTGGTGGGTCGACGACTTGTTCTGGTCGGTGATTCTTGGAGTGACAGGGTTTTCGTCGTTCTGGGGCATCGGTGAGATTTTTGAGCAGCGCAAACGAGTGGAGAAGGGTTGGTTTCCGCGTAACCCAAAGCGGAAATATTGATTTGGAAACAAAGACAACGTAAATAATAGACAATAATGGAACTAATCGATGGAAAAAAAATTGCCGACGCTGTGAAGCAGGAGATTGCGTCGGAAGTGGCTGAAATGGTTGCGGCTGGAAAGAAACGTCCGCATCTTGCTGCGATTCTTGTGGGTCACGACGGTGGAAGCGAGACCTATGTGGCTCACAAGGTGAAAGCCTGTGAGCAATGTGGATTTGAATCTACGCTCATTCGCTATGAGGCCGATGTGACCGAGGCGGAACTGCTTGAGGCTATCGCACGTCTTAACGCCGACGACAATGTGGACGGATTCATTGTGCAATTGCCGTTGCCGGAACACATCGACGAGCAGAAAATCATTGAAGCCATCGACTATCGCAAGGACGTGGACGGATTTCATCCGATAAATGTGGGACGGCTGTCGATTGGACTGCCGTGTTTCTTGTCTGCCACTCCGCAAGGCATCCTCGAACTGCTGCGTCGCTATAATGTGCCGACGAAGGGTGCAAACTGCGTGGTGCTTGGTCGCAGCAACATTGTGGGCAAGCCGGTGGCTTCGCTGATGATGCAGAAAGCGGTGCCGGGCGATGCTACTGTGACAGTGTGCCACAGCCGTACGCGCGACATAAAGTCGTTTACGCTCAACGCCGACATCATTATCGCTGCTCTCGGTCAGCCTGGGTTCTTGACTGCCGATATGGTGAAAGACGGCGTTACGGTTATCGATGTGGGCACTACGCGTGTGCCTTCGACAGAAACCAAAAGCGGTTTCCGCCTGAAAGGCGATGTCGACTTTGAGAATGTGGCTCCGAAATGCTCGTTTATCACTCCTGTGCCGGGTGGTGTGGGTCCGATGACAATTGTGTCGTTGATGAAGAACACGCTGCTTGCCGCTCGTCACGAAATCTATAAGTAAAAAATGTTTCTGTTAGGCATCCTGTGTTCTGTGCTGTCGTTGCTGCAAGGCGGCGATGCAACGTTGGTGTTTGCTGGCGACGCCATGCAGCACGACCGTCAAATCGAGGCGGCGCGACGTGGCGACGGCTCATTTGACTATTCGGCATATTTCCGCCATGTGGCAGACTATGTCAGCGCTGCCGACTATGCTGTGGTAAATCTTGAATGCACGCTTGGAGGAAAACCTTATAAGGGCTATCCGTGCTTCAGCGCGCCGGAGGAATATGCCGTTGCGCTCAAGGACGCTGGATTCGACCTGTTTCTGCATGCCAACAATCATTGCCTTGACCGTCGAGATGCCGGGTTGCGCCGCACGCTTGACCAACTCGACCTGCTCGGGGTGCCTCACGTCGGCACATACCGCAACGCTGCTGAAAGGGCAAAAAACTATCCGTTTGTAGCCGATGTGAAGGGCATGAAGATTGCCTTCCTAAACTATACATACGGCACCAACGGCATTACAGTGCAGGGTGATGTGGTGGTCGACTATATCGACCGTGCCAAAATCCATGCGGATATCCAGGCTGCGCGCAGAAAAGGTGCCGATTTGGTGGTGGCGTGCATGCATTGGGGCGTGGAATATCAACTTGTGCAGAACAAAGAGCAGGAACAGCTTGCCGACTGGCTTGTCGACGAAGGGGTGGACCTGGTTATCGGAGGACACCCTCACGTGATACAGCCCATGCAGATGCGTCGTGCCAAAGACGGAAGGCAGGTGCTGGTGGTGTATTCAATGGGAAACTTCATTTCAGGTATGCGCAAGCCCGACACGCGTGGCGGTGCGATGGTGCGCGTGAAAGTGGGATGGCAGAACGGTAAGCCTGTGGTGAAAAGTGCGGGCTATAAACTTGTTTTTGTGCAGGACCCCGACAAGTCTGTCCCAAACTATTCGCTTGTGCCCGCCGACAGGGAATGGCTTGTGCGTGCCGACCAACGAAGCTTTTTTGATGCTTTCTGTTCGTCTGCGCGGAAAATATTCAACCGATACAACAACGGCGTGCTGGAGGATTCGTGGAACTGGTCGCCTAACTTGTTGATACCGTTTCTTGTAGATTCGGACGCGGTTGAAAAATAAAATTTTTATTGAAAAAATCTCTCTGAAAGTTTGCAGGTTCCGCCAAAATTGCCTACCTTTGCATCCGTAATCAGAAATGGTGAGGATAGCTCAGCTGGTTAGAGCATCGGATTGTGGTTCCGAGGGTCGAGGGTTCGAATCCCTTTCTTCACCCTAAAAGGTCGCTAAAAAGCGGCCTTTTTTTGTTGGTATGCAGAACCAGGTTGAAATCATTGTTTCATGGCGCAAAGTTCGACAGATTCCACCTTCTTTACATTGTGCCATTATTGCGCGGAGGGGCAAACTATTTGAGGAAATCCTTTGTAGAAGGGATAATTGTTGCTACCTTTGATGCACAAATCATAAAAAATAACATAAAACTATGAAATTAAAAATGTTCGGGGCACTGCTTGTGGCAAGCCTGATGTCGCCGATTGTGATGAAAGCGGCGGCTGCCGATGTAATCAAGGAGCCGGAGTGGGGTCCTGTGGAAGAGGTGGAGTCTTACACCGTTGGACCGGGAATAAAGTATACCAAGTATATCTATCCCGACAAACCTGTCATTCTGTGGTTCACAGAAATAGACCTTACAAATCCCTACAACAAGATTGAGCAGGCGCAGAGCCGCGATGCTGTGCCTGATGTGCAGCGTTGGGACCTGCCTACGTTCTATAAGCAGAATTCGCGTCCGGGACACAACGTCAAGGTGGCTTGGAACCACGATTTCTTCAGTTATGACATGGGTGTCTGCATTGGCATCAACATCAGCAACGGCGAGTTTGCGTGGCGTCGTGATTTCGCACGCTCTCTGCTCGCAATTACAAAGGATAAGAAAGCGGAAATATTTGCCCATACCGGTTTTACGACGCGTGTGGTTGCCGACAACGGGCTGTCGCTCGACATCTCGTGCTACAATTCGGATGCCACTAATGGTTTCACAGGCAACTGCATCCTGCTTAACCGCATGAACAGCATCACTCTAAAAGATGCCGGCAAATATATTAAGCTGAAACCTCAAGGCGAATGGATTGTCAACGGCGATCCTACTCCGTGCCGTGTAGAGGCGGTGTCGGACGAGCCTATCCAGTCGACGAAGACCGAGTATGTGCTTTATCTGCGAGGCGATGCCATCGATGCCTACAATCAGCATCCTTTGTCGGTTGGCGATGTGGTCAGAGTGGAGCAGACGGTTGATGGCACGAAGTGGGGTACGGCGCCGAAGAACATTCTGAACGCATTTCACGGCTATCCGAGCCTTGTACACGACGGTGTGTTCCACGACGGCGAGTATAACAATTTTGAGAATGGCCGTGAATATGAGAAGTCGGCGCACGTGCTTGCCGGAATCTCAAAAGACAAGACCAAACTGTATATGTTGATTAATGAGATGTCGGTTCAGAGTTCTGCGATTGACTGTATTGATCTTTGCAGCTGGATGGTGAATCGCGGAGCTTGGGATATAGTGAACTTTGACAGCGGAGGCAGCGCAGCCATTGCTGTCGACGGCGAGATGCTCAATCTCCCTGGCCGCGGCTCTGTGCGTCCTGTTGAAGACGCGATGCTTGCTGTGTCGCTTGCCCCGGAGTCTAACAAAGTTGCTCGCATAGCGTTCAGCAAGTCGGCGATAAGCACGTCGGTGATTGCCATTGCTCCATTGCGCATGATGGCGTTCAATGAATATGACGAGGTGCTCGACAAGGATTTGAAGGGGTGCAGCTTCTCTTGTGAGCCTGCCGCTCTTGGAACAGTCGATGCCGACGGGTATTTCCATTCGGGATCAGAAGGAATGACAGGCAAGATTATTGCCGAGAAAGACGGTTTGCGCGCGGAGATTCCTGTAACAACAATTGCGATTGACAAAGTGGTGCCTAAATATGAGAGTGTGATTGTCGATAAAAAACACACGCCGCTGATAGAACTTATTGGCAAAACAGCTGCTGTTGATTTCGCGCTCAGTCCGATAGCTTTCAGCTGGGAGGTGGAGAATCCCGACGTGTGCCGTGTTGAGGACGGTATGATTTATGCCGGACAAAACGGCACTACGGTTGTGACCGGACGGTTTGGCGATGTTGCGGTGAGTGTCAACGTGACGGTGGAGAACAGCGACAAGCCTGTGTTGGTGACTGATTTCACCAACGACAGCGATTTTGAACGCGCATTGTCGGGAGTGTCGAATCTCTCTGTATCAACGGCTGCTCTTCCTGAAGGTTGGAATTCGGGCGCAGCGTGGTCGTTTGACATCACCAACGGTCGCCTTGCAACAATCGACTTGACTTTCAACAAGACGCTGTTCGGATTGCCGGAGTCGTTGTCGTTCGATCTTGACGACAAGGATGGCGTTGTCAAGAAAGTGCATTTCTTCTATGTCGATGCATTGGGCAAGCAGGAGATGCGCAATGTGGATTTGGCGGATTTGAACACGGCCTTTGCCGACGAGCCGATGGAATATTATCGCTATCCGTTGAAACTAACCACAATGCGGTTCACTCTCGACACCAAAAAACGTGGCGAGACGCGCACTATTGCTCTTCGCAACATGGCTACGCACTATTCGGCGGAAAGCGGCGTGGAAACGGTGGTTGCCGACAAGCCTTCCGCTCTTGGTATTGCCTTGCGTGGCGAAACTGTTGAGGTGCGCTACGACTCGCAATGCAGCGAGAAGGCGCGGTTGTCGATGTTCTCGGCTACGGGACAAATGATTGTCGCCCACGACGTGGTGTTGCAGGCGGGAACCAACACTCTTGACATCGATGCTAAGAGTGCAGGCACAGGAATTTATTTCGTAGTTCTGCAGTCGCCATCGGTAAGGGCTGTTGGCAAGTGCGTGATACGATAAGGTGCGTTTGCATATATAGCAAAAGGCTGCGGCACAATCCGATGTGCCGCAGCCTTTTGTCGTTGTTAAGTTGATTTCTTGTCGCATTTAAGGAAAATCCGGAAAATATATGGAATTACATCCTCGCAAAAGAGATGCAGAAGCACCACCAAAACCAACTCTTTCAGATTAAAAGCCTGATGCCCGATTCCACAGTGCTTCGGACATGTCATTTATGCTCATTGGCGTTTTGCCAAACAGCAATAATCTAAAACTATTGCATCCGCTTTATGGTTTAGCCTTCAAGATGATGAGAATTTTGTAGAGAAGATTGTTGATGCTTGCAAGGAACTTGCAATGCATCATAAATTTAACTCTATTAATTTCGCCAGTTCTAGGTTGTTTGCAAGGCTGCCTCTTGACCATGTCTATGTTCCTGAAGATATTCTTGGTATATGATAATATACAGTTGAAAAATAGTTAGAAAATGTTATACTTTAATGTAATAAAACGAACATAGAGTTCGTTTTATGTGTGTATCTTTGCATCATTAAAATAGAAAAGTAATGCCAGCCAATAAAAACGCAATGACTCGATATAAGATACTTGATGAACTGCTTAGTTGTCGGTATCATGACTATTCGCTTGATGATTTAACAGAAGAAGTCAACAGGCGTCTTGCCGAACTATATCCAGATACGAATGGGGTTGGGCGTCGAACTATCGAGAAAGATATTTACTATTTAGAATATGAGGGACCTTTCTTGGTGGATATTGAACGTTACACCGTCCCTGGATATAATCGTGAAAAGCAGAAATCGTATAGCAAGCGATGTCTCAGATATACAAGTCCCTCATTCTCTATTTTCAAGAAGGATTTGAGTGATGATGAGGAGTATCTGCTGAAAGAAGCACTTTCATTGCTTGGACAGTTCGAAGGACTTCCCAATTTGGATGCTTTGGAAGGGTTAAGACTCGGATTAGGTGTAAGAAAAAATGAAAGAAAGATAATATCTTTAACAAAGAATCCTTTGGAAAATTCCAATTTGCTTGGTGAACTTTTCACCACCATTTCACATCGACAGGTTGTGGAACTGTATTATCATAAGTTTTCTTCACCGCACACAGAGTTAACTGTCAATATACATCCGTATCTTTTGAAAGAATATAATCGACGTTGGTTTCTGTTTGCAGCAGCCGAATCAGATAGGAAGCTACTTTGTTTCAGTCTTGATAGAATCGACAATGTGGTTCCGTTACCTTCGCATAAATTTATAGATTATGATGGTGAAATAAGCGAAATCTTTGACGATACAATAGGTGTAACGATAAACGAGGAAAGTCCTGTGTACAATATAGTTTTCTGGGTTAGTGATATCTCAAAAGATTATGTTGCAACAAAACCTATTCACGATTCTCAAAAAAACATAAGCGGAAGTGAAGAAGAGAAACTAAGGAGAATATATCCGACACTTTCTAATGGAAGATTCTTCAGCATAGATTGCAAGAAGAATTATGAACTTATTCGTGAACTTACAAGCTTTGGCAAGGAACTTATAGTCCTTACACCAGTCATAATACGGAAGAAGATAGAAAACAGAATAACGGAAATGTTTGATAATTATAAATCTCTGGAAATGCGAACTTAGAATTCGTACTACATATTTAACTTTGCATCACGAAACATAAAATGATATAATATGGAAAAGGAAGAAATTTTATCAGTTGATCAGTATACTAAATTTTTGGTGCCAGCATCTTCATATAATATGCAAGATGACAACAGGCTTCTTATTCCTTTTACAAGTGGCGACAAAATTGGCTTTGTAGACAAAGAAGGTGCCATTGTCGTAAAGCCGCAATTCACAATGTACTATGGTGATTGTTATGACGAAAGTGATAATATAAGGGTTGCTATTGACGATCTCTATGGGTTCCCTCGCAGTGGAGGAAAGGTTGCTACGTATAAGCGTCCGATGTATGGACTTATTAATTATAAAGGCGAAACTATCTTCGAACCATCATTTTATAGTTTGATACCAGCTATTGGAAACAAGAAAATATATACTGTCCAAGACAAGAATTTTGGATATGCTGTTTTAAACACAGATGGAACAGAAGTCGTTCCCTTTGGTAAATACAGTTGGATTGATGGATTTGACAAAGGCCTTGCTAGGGTTAGAATTGGAAATGTGACAAATGGACAAAATGAAAATGGCAATAAGTGGGGATTGATTGATGAAAATGGCAGGGAAATACTCCCTTTAGAGTATGATTGCATATGGACTTTTTATGGTAAGAAACGTGTTACAACCAAGGTTGTAAAAGGTAATGTTGCCCATAATGTCATTCTTTCTGAACTATTTGACGAGGATAAACTCCAAGAAAAGGGCTGTCACTCTAATAACTATGATGCTAATGCTGATGAATAACTTGTAGTGCTTTGGCCAAGATATATGCAAGAATAATCATTAATTAGGTAAATAGTTTGCAAAAGACAGTTTAAAAATACGAACATAGAGTTCGCTACTTGATATTAACTTTGCACTGTCAAATAAAACGAACAGAGTAAATAACTCATAAAGTGGAACTTAAAAGAAAACAATATGGATATGGAAAAACTTCACGAGTTTGCAGACATTCTTACCCAAAAGGAAGAAGAGTGCAATGCAACAGTCGAACAAGCAGCTAATGCATTGACGGAAAAAGAATTGTTGAAACAAAGTGAAATGGAATATCTCGAAGCAAAGGCTTCAGGAGATGTTCGCTCAGAAAAAGAATATGGGAACTTAACAATAATTGAGTTAACAAAAAGTAGATTCGGTATAAAATGCAATGCGGGATTTATTGTACCATTTGGGAAATATGAATGGATTGAAGGGTTTGATCATGGACTTTCTCGTGTTCGCACTCATGGACTCACTGGCTATACAAAAAATATTACAGCCATATTTGACGATGATTGGAATGAAATTACGGATAGAAAAATCATTGAAGAAAAAGAGGCCGAGTATCGCATGAAACATCCAGAAAAATATGCAAAATGGGGCATCATCGATGAAACAGGCAAGGAGGTATTGCCAACTGAATATGATGAAATATGGAAATTCTATGGCAAGAATCGTCTGTCCACAAAAGTTGTTAGAGATGGAGTTGAATATGAAATCTATTTTCATAGTTTAAATTCTTCTATACCTATGCCTGCAAATACTAAAAAATGGTCTTCGTATTTTGATGAGAACGATTATGACAACAATTGTTTCAACATTAATGATTGTTACGATTATGAAGGGAACTTTGACTATGACAGGCTTGAAGATGCCATCTTAGACGGAGAATATGTTCCTGAAGATTGGTGATAGCAATTTGTATGAAAATTGTCACACAGGCTTTTGAATCTACTTTAAATGTATAGTCAGTCCAAATTGACGATTTGCCATCATTAGTAAATTAGTGACCCATAAAAAACTAATACTAATATTATTTTATCAGTAAAAATGTAAATTGTACATAGCTACGACCAAAGAGTTCGCAACAATGTATTAACTTTGCATCAGAAAATAAAAGAGGTCTTTGACATTCGGGACGACAGACATAAATTTGAATCCGTCTTGCGGGCGAAAGCCATGCCTTCCTTTAAGAAGGTAGATTCGCATGATGTCTCATTATCTCTCGGGATATTGAGATAACAATGTTATCACGTTAACGTAGACTTGTACATACGTTGTATGTCTTTCTATTGTGTTATGTTGTTTTTATTTTTATATTTTTTCTTATATAAAGAAATGAACGTCTGTCGTTTCCGATGTCTCCCTCTTAAATATAAAAAAGTATGGATAAGAATAGTATAGCAAAAGCCATACAACAATTGGAGACGAAAGAGGATCTCCTTCGTCTTCTCAACCAAATAAAGCAGGATGAGATGACAGAATGTGGTATGTCCGATAAGTTCTATCCATTCACGATAAAACATCTGAATTATTATTGCAACCCCAACAATTCTTTTCATCGATATAAGCAATTCAAGATAAAAAAGAAATCAGGAGATTTTAGGTTGATAACAGCACCGAGAAATCAAAGTTTTATGTTGATATTACGATATGTCAATGAGATATTCAAGGCTGTGTACACTCCTTCTGATTATGCAATGGGATTTACCGAAGGACGTTCCGTTGTGACCAATGCCAATATGCACAAAGGACACAACTATATTCTCAACATCGACTTGAAGGATTTCTTTCCAAGCATCCATCAAGCGAGAGTATGGAAGAGGTTACAATTGAAGCCTCTGTTTTTCAAACAACCTATAGCCAATATTCTTGCAGGTCTGTGCTCCATGAAAGAGAAAGCTGAAGATGGCAGCATTAGGTATGTTTTACCCCAAGGCGCGCCAACATCACCTGTCATAACAAACATGATTTGTGACAACCTTGACCGCAGATTGGCAGGATTGGCAAAACGATTTGGCGTTGTGTATTCCAGATATGCCGATGACATCACATTTAGCTCAATGCACAATGTTTATAATACTTCGGGAGAATTCAGAAAAGAACTGAAACGAATAGTGGAAGGCCAAGGTTTCACAATGAACGAAGCCAAAACAAGATTGCAAAAATTGGGTTCACGACAGGAAGTTACTGGCATCATAGTTAGTGATAAACTCAATGTGTCACAAAAGTATGTTCGTGACATTCGCAACATTCTCTACATATGGCGTAAATATGGCTATGACACCGCATTCAATAAATTCTTCCCTAAATATAAAGAAGCCAAAGGACATGTGAAGAAGGGTAATCCTGACATGGTGAACGTGTTGGACGGCAAACTTATGTATCTTAAAATGGTGAAGGGTGAAGACGACAGCGTTTGCAAGAGACTGAGAAGCCAATTTGACGAATTGTGCAACTCGCTCCATGATGACACAAAAACAACTCAACAAGGAATTACATACGTTGAAACATTGCCAGTGTTGGAGTTTGAGAGGAAGAATAACACGACAATTGCTATAATGACAACGAAGCCCAAAGAATTCTTCATCGTACAGAAAAACCAAGAGGCAACAGAAGATACACAAAAAAGTATCTCTGAGAATTTCATTCCTCATCGCTATGTATCCTTTAAATTAGGTGGGAGAATGCAAAAGGCATCAGTGAACAAGTCGCTGAAAAAGGAAGAAGAAACCCAGAAAGATTTATTATCAATATCCAATTGCCGAGATGCAAAAGGAAAACTCTTCTGGCTCGTTCATCGTTCAGATAAGGTAACTGTTCCGCCAGCTAAACCCGTTGACATTGATGAATTGAATGATGATTTGGATAAACTATTAAATTAGTGCTTATGGACGAAAAACTGAAATCAACAATAGATAAAATAGTACGACTGAGCAAACAAAATCCAGAGTTTGACGCAGAATTGCGGAAGAGGTTAGATATAACTTCCTCCGCAAAATCCGTATATGATGAAGAACGGATTGTGCGAATCGAAAAGTATTTAGGACTTGATTTTTATGTTGATACGAAGACATCAAATGTTGATTATTCTTTTATTAAACTCCCAGATGTAAAAGCACAACTCATTTCTGACAATCGTGAAATGATGCGATTTCGGTATGGAACAAGATACCATGAAATAGACTTTGCTGAGTTTTGTAGATATGCTCATTTCCAAATAGAAATGCTTTTGAATTATTATTATGACATTGCTAATAAATCGGATTTAAATTCAATAAAGGGACAAATAAAATATTATAATCCTAAAGCAAAAGGTCTTGACGATGCTAAATCAATAGGCTCTATATCTTATAATGTTAAATTGTGGGCATTTAATAAGGAACATAAAATTAATTGGAACTTGTGTGAAATGTGCGAAAATCTGAGAAAAGTTCGAAACGAATTGAGCCATCGTTCGGTTTCTGAAGATAAAACAAGCATTGATTCATATCAAAAGCATTTAAAAGAGCAAGGATTTCCATTAAATAAGAAAGGAGATGTGTCTTTAAACTGGAAAGATAAAGAAGCGGATAAGGAGCTTTGGGAGTTATATGATAATCAGATCAAAGATTCTGAAGATTATAAGCACTACAAATATCTTATCTGGTATTATAGAACACCTTTTGATGATATAATAAATGGCCTAAATGAAATAGCTGGAGTTATTAGCACAGTATTACGATAAGAATTTACATAAGAGGATGCGCCTATTTTGACATATACCCTCTTTTTCCATACATAAGACGGCTTGTTTCGGATGGTTACCTTTATATTGCTGTCCTGTAAATTCCCCCGGGCAGCAATATAAAAGATTTAGATTTCTTGCCGTTGTCTTACGGTTGCTGTTACCGGTTTTTATACATATCGTCGTAGTAGTGCTGATATGCGCCGGAAGTGACGTTGTCCATCCACTCCTGATTGTCGAGATACCAGCGCACAGTGCGCTCGATGCCCTCCTCGAACTGCAGACTCGGTTCCCAACCGAGCTCACGCTGCAGCTTGCGGCTGTCGATTGCGTAGCGCATATCATGTCCCTTGCGGTCGGTCACGTGTGTAATCAGGTCGAGCGACGTGCCTTCGGGGTTGCCGAGCAGCCGGTCGACGGTCTTGATCAGCACCCGCACGATGTCGATGTTTTTCCACTCGTTGAAACCGCCGATGTTGTATGTGTCAGCCACTTTCCCTTGATGGAAAATAAGGTCGATGGCACGGGCGTGGTCTTCGACATACAGCCAGTCGCGCACGTTTTCGCCTTTTCCGTATACAGGCAGCTGTCGGCGGTGGCGGATGTTGTTGATAAACAGCGGAATCAGCTTCTCGGGAAATTGGTATGGACCATAGTTGTTGGAGCAGTTGGTCACGATTGTAGGCATCCCGTAGGTGTCGTGAAATGCGCGCACAAAATGGTCGCTCGACGCCTTCGATGCCGAATAAGGCGAGTGCGGATTGTAGTTCGTTGTCTCAAGGAAAAAGTCCTTTCCGTAGGCATGGTGATGCTCCGACGACGCTTTGGTGGTAAACGGCGACTCGATGCCTTCGGAGTCGGTTATCTCCAGTGCGCCATAGACTTCATCGGTCGAGATGTGGTAGAAGCGTTTGCCTTCGTAGCCTTCGGGAAGGCTTTCCCAATACTCTTTGGCGGCCTGCAGCAGCGACAGAGTTCCCATCACGTTGGTTCTGGCAAACGTGAACGGGTCCTTGATTGACCGGTCAACGTGGCTCTCGGCGGCAAGATGGATAATGCCGTCTACGTTGTAGTCGGCTAAAATCTTCTGGATAGTCTCGAAGTCGCAGATGTCGGCATGGACAAAGACATAGTTTGGCTTGTCCTCCACGTCGTGCAGGTTGGCAAGGTTGCCGGCATACGTCAGTTTGTCGAGATTGATGATGCGGTAGTCGGGATATTTGTTTACCATCAGGCGTACCACGTGCGATCCGATAAATCCGGCTCCACCGGTCACGATTATGTTGCGTTTATAATTGCTCATTTGTCAGATTCCAGTTGTGTTATGCATTTTTTCAGAGATGCGTGCCAATGTGGGATGGCAAAGCCGAACGTGTTGCGGAATTTCGATTTGTCGAGCACGGAATAGTGCGGACGTTCCACCTTGCTTGGGTACTCGTAGGAGTGGATTGGATGGATGTCGCAGCAGTTGCCCGACGCTTCTGCGATGGCAACAGTGAAGTCATACCATGAGCAGACACCCTCGTCGGTGAAGTGGTAGACTCCCGTTCTGTCGGTCAGCCGGTTTTCGATGATGTGGCTGATGGCATCGGCGAGGTCGCCGGCAAACGTCGGTGAGCCAACCTGGTCAAACACTACGTTTATCGAGTCGCGTTCAGCCGTCAGGCGGCGCATTGTTTTCACGAAATTGTTGCCCCAGCGGGAGTACAGCCAAGCCGTGCGGATGATTATCGAGCGGCATCCAGTGGCAATGACAGCCATCTCTCCGGCAAGCTTTGTCTTGCCGTAGACGCCGGTAGGGCAGGTGTCGTCGGTCTCGATATATGGTATTGACGACGATCCGTCAAACACATAGTCGGTCGACACGTGAATAAGCGTTGCTCCAGCCTCTTTGGCGGCGTAGGCAAGATTTCCAGCCGCCTGATTGTTGATGAGGTCGGCGCGTGCTACGTCGTCCTCAGCCTTGTCTACGTTGGTGTAGGCGGCACAGTTCACGATTACGTCGGCTTTCGTTTCCTTCACTTTGGCACAGACGGCGTCAATGTCGGTGATGTCAAGTTCTGCCACGTCGGTAAATGTGTAGTTGTCGCTTCTTTCAGCTGCGACGCGGCGCATTTCGTTGCCAAGCTGTCCGTTGGCGCCAGTCACGAGTATATTCATTATTCGTAGAGATTATCGTTGTAGTCAAAAAGCCATTCTGCATCTTTCAGCAGCGGGTGGCACTTGTCTTTTTCCGACAGGATGACCTTGTCGGCAGGTATGCGCCAGTCGATGGCGAGAGCGGCGTCGTCCCAGGCAATCGCTCCCTCGCTTTGCGGCGCATAGAAATTGTCGCATTTGTATTGGAAAACCACATCGTCGGTGAGCACGCTGAATCCGTGGGCGAATCCGCGTGGGATGAAGAACTGCCTGTGGTTTTCAGCCGAAAGCTCGACGGCAACGTGCTGTCCGAACGTAGGTGAGCCGCGGCGTATGTCGACAGCCACATCGAGCACGGCGCCTTTCACCACTCTTACCAGTTTCGACTGTGCGTAGGGCGGCTTCTGGAAATGCAGTCCGCGCAGCACGCCGTAGCATGAGCGGCTCTCGTTGTCCTGCACAAAGTGCACGGTACGCACCTGCGCATTGAAGTCGCGTTCGGAGAATGATTCGAAAAAATAACCGCGGTCGTCGGCAAAAATCCGTGGCTCTATAATCACCACGCCGTCAATAGCAGTCTTTATTACTTCCATATAATTTTATTCTAAACCTAATTCGTTGATTACTTTCAGCAGATATTGTCCGTATTGGTTCTTGATCATCGGTTGTGCCAGCTGCCGCATCTTTTCTGCAGTAATCCAGCCTTTGCGCAGCGCGATGCCCTCCAGACATCCGATTTTCAGACCCTGGCGTTTTTCAATCACTTCTACGAAGATGGAGGCGTCGGCAAGCGAGTCGTGGGTGCCGGTGTCGAGCCATGCGAATCCGCGCTCAAGGGTCTGCACTTTTAGCAGCCCGCTTTCGAGAAACGCTTGGTTGACAGATGTTATTTCAAGTTCGCCGCGAGCCGAAGGCTTTATGTTTTTGGCTATGCGCACCACGTCGTTGGGGTAGAAGTAGAGTCCCACAATGGCATAGTTCGACTTCGGATGCTCCGGTTTTTCCTCGATTGAGAGGCAACGGCCGTCGGCGTCGAATTCTGCCACGCCGTAGCGTTCTGGATCGTCGACCCAATAGCCGAACACCGTCGCGTTGCCATCGCGTTCCACGTTTTGCACAGCCTCTTGCAGCACCCCCGGGAATCCGCTTCCTTGAAAAATATTGTCGCCGAGCACGAGGCACACCGAGTCGTTTCCGATAAACTGTTCGCCGATGATGAAAGCCTGTGCCAGACCGTCGGGCGACGGTTGCTCCGCATATTCAAATCTGACACCGAAATCACTGCCGTCGCCGAGCAGACGCCGGAACGACGGTAGGTCGGTTGGGGTGGAGATGATAAGGATGTCGCGGATGCCGGCAAGCATCAGCACCGAAATGGGGTAATAAATCATCGGTTTGTCGTAGACCGGCAGCAATTGCTTGCTGACACCTTTTGTAATCGGGTAAAGGCGTGTGCCAGAACCACCTGCGAGAACTATTCCTTTCATTTCCTCTATTATTGATTGTTTTCAGCCGTAAAATTACATATAATTTTCCGGTTCGGCAAAAATATATGTGGTGGCGCGACGTTGTGTTTGAAAAGTCGGAAACGTTGCCATAAAAACGCTTTGGGCTGTTTGGAGGAGAAAAAAGCGCTTGGCGGCAGTCGTCAATGCCTGCATTTTTACTCAAGCGCGTGTCCAGACAGAGCATCTATGGGCGGTAAAAAGGCAAGGTTGCGGGACAAACCCGCAACCTTGCCTTTTTACCGTATTTGTGTTACACTATTTAATCACATACGATGTTTCCGGAGCGAGTGTGGCTGTAAGGATGCCGTCGGCTGCTGTGAACACAGTGCTATGGACAGCGTCGGTGTAGGTGCCGTCGGCCATCTTTGTGGCAATGCTGAGCGCCACTTCCTGCTGCGATAGATTGACGATAGCCATGCCTTTGTGTCCGCGGCCTATAGCCACGACAGAGCCGTCGGCGGCAGTGCCGATATATTCCTTCTCTCCGTCCATTTCTTTACGGAATTTGTTGACAGCCACAACCTCCGGGTTGCGGAACTCATCGTTGCCCTTAGGCCCGATAAGGTTGTTGCCCCAAAAGTTTTCACGGGTGCTGCCGTCAGGGCGAGAGAAGAAGAGGGGCGTGCCGTTCTGTCGGGCGGTGATAATCACCCATCCAAGTCTGATCTGTGTGTCGGTAAGCGTTGCCGACTCGTTGGCGTTGCAATATGTGTCGTGCGACTCTACCCAAGTGGTGAGTTTCGTCGCGCTGACAGGGTGCTGCCAGTCGGCCACCTCCGCGCTTGTCGCCTTGCGTTTGCTGATAATCTGACGGATTTCATGACCGTAGTTGCTGGCGGTCAAGCCCATATATTTGCCGTATTCCTTTTCCTTTACGTTGCGGTCCTGCAGCACTTCGCCGTAGATAAACAGTTGGTCGCGGTTCTCCAGACGGAAGCCCTTCACCGACTTCATGCCCATAGCCACTGGCCAGAAATCGTTTTTCTTCGACTTAGGGTCGAGAGGGTCTGACGGCAGTCCGATATGTTTTGCCGTGTCGTAGCGGAAACCGCCTGCGCCGCAGCGGATAAGGTCGGCTACATACTGCATATAGTAGTATTGGAAATCAGGATTTTCTGTGTTTACGTCTGGTAGGCCTCCGACACCGCTGGTGGTGCATTGCAGACGGTCGTTGTAGTCTTTTATTTCAACAAGGCCGTTGGCATGGTAGAGGTTGTCGATGCCACCGACGGCATCGCGCAAACCCTGCGCCACAGCCGATGTGTCGAATGCCGTGTGGTTTGGCAGCACGTCGACAATCACGCGCACTCCGTATTTTTTTGCCTCGGCACACATTGCGATGAATTCATCGCGTGTGCCCATCTGATAGTTGCCGATGGTCCAATCCAACGGCTGATAGTGGTAGTACCATTTGCCGTTGCCCATAATCTGCTTGCCGCCGCCGTCGCCGATAAAGCAGTGGTTGGCCGGCGATGTCTGCACCATAGTGAACCCTGCGTCGGCAATACTTTTCATATTTTCGCGGATTGTGTTGAACGACCAGCACCAGGCGTGGAGAATTGTCTCTGTGTTGGTGGTGCGGTATGATGCCTCTCCTTTTAATTTTTTTGAGGCGTGGATGCTGACGCTTGCAGTGAGCAGCAGCGCAATAACAATAAGTGAATAAAAGTAGTATTTCATTGTATAAAGAATTTTATGGGTGTAAAGATACAATCTTTGTGGCACGAAAACAAAAAAGCACAAAAAAAACGAAACGGGATGCCATGGCAAGAGCCGTGACATCCCGTTTTGTTGCGGTTGGTCAAAACGGTTGACTAATCGTTTTCAGGGCGAAGTTTGCGGACAACATCTCCTGTGCGCCACATCTCGCTGTCGTGCAGTTCCTGCAGCTCTTTCTGCAAGCCTTCGCGGTAGCCGGGCTTGCTGTTGGAGTCGATTGAGCGTTGTGCCTCGTTGCCCGATTCCACTTCGTTGTACAGATTCTCGAACACAGGGCGGGTAGCGTCGCGGAATTTCTTCCACCAGTCAAGGGCGCCGCGTTGCGCTGTGGTGGAGCAGTTGGCATACATCCAGTCCATTCCATTCTCGGAGATGAGCGGCATGAGCGACTGTGTCAGCTCTTCAATCGACTCGTTGAACGCCTCTGATGGGGTGTGCCCGTGGGCGCGGAGCGTGTCGTATTGGGCGGCGAAGATGCCTTGGATTGCGCCCATCAGCGTGCCGCGCTCGCCGGTGAGGTCGCTGTAGACCTCGCGCTTGAAGTCGGTCTCAAACATATATCCTGAGCCGATGCCGATGCCCAATGCAAGGCAACGCTCTTTTGCGCGTCCTGTGGCATCCTGAAACACTGCGAAGCTCGAGTTGATGCCTCGTCCCTGCACGAAGAGGCGGCGCAACGATGTGCCGGAGCCTTTAGGCGCAACCATGATTACGTCGACATCGGCGGGTGGCACAATGCCGGTGCGCTCCTTGTAGGTGATGGCGAAGCCATGCGAGAAATAGAGGGCCTTGCCTGCTGTGAGGTGTTTCTTCAGGCGTGGCCACACTTCAATCTGTGCGGCGTCCGACAGAAGGTATTCGATGATTGTAGCACGCTCGGCGGCCTCCTCGATGTCGAAGAGAGTCTCGCCAGGAATCCATCCGTCGGCAACAGCCTTGTCCCATGTCTTTGACTCCTTGCGCTGTCCAACGATTACGTTGAAGCCGTTGTCGCGGAGGTTCAGACCCTGACCTGGACCCTGGATGCCATAGCCGATTACGGCGATTGTCTCGTTTTTCAATACTTCTTTTGCCTTTTCCAAAGGAAATTCCTCGCGGGTAACCACTGTTTCTTCTACTCCGCCAAAATTAATCTTTGCCATAATACTTATATATTAAAAATGATTATAAATTTGAGTTGTTATCTATTGTCAAACACGATTCTCGTGCGGCACAACGGTTCGCTGCCGTGGCTGATTTCCAATTTACAGTCGTCTGACCGGTCGTCGACGCTTATCTGCACCGTCTGTTCGGGAAGTCCTTCGTTCATATAAGCTATCTCAAACCGCTTCACAACGTGCTCGTTGTGGAAATCTGCCGTCCATTGGTCGAGCAGCAGGCGGATGTAGCGCAGGCTGTTGACGTGCTGGTTGAAGTCGATGTCGGAATATTGGAAAGTGTATTCCGAAGTCCTTGCCGCGTCGACACTGCGTATGCGTGTGTGCTTGGCAATGGGGCACTCCTTCTCGCAGAGGTTGTTGCGGATATAGTCGAGCGATGAGATGTCGCAGCTTTGTCGTGTCGTCAGGTCGATCACCACCCAGACGGTGCGGGCGTGGCCGATTACGTTGCCGTCGGTGTCGGTCACCTCGATGTTGCGTTCGGAGAAGTGCCGGTTGTAGTCTTCCACCCATGTCGACAGGGTGTAGGTCTCGTTGACTTTCGGCCAGCGTTTCATCTCTATCGCCACTCTCGACAGCACCCATGCCTGATTGTCGAGAATAAGGCGGGCATAGCCCACGCCCCACGAATTGGCGTGTTCGGTGGCTACGTCGATGATGCGTTCGGTCATTAGCCACACCGGCATCTCTTTCTCACAGTTGCATTCGCCGGGAGTGAGAAGCCATGATTTTGAATAAATTTTACTGTCAGTTGTCATATATCGTTGTCTTATGTCTTTTCTGTTGCTCGTCGAGGTAGCGGTTAAGGGGCTCGTCGTTGATTTTTGTCACAGCCACACGGCCGCTTCTTGCAAATTGCAGTATGCCATATTTTTTGAGTTCGTTGAACAGCGCCTCGGTCTCGTTGTAGTGACCGGCCTTTTCGATTACGGTAAACTCCTTGTCGATTTCAAGAATGCGCGCGTTGTGGGCGCGGATTATTGTCTCAAGGTCGCGCTCGGCGACAAGTTTGTCGGTCGGCACTTTGTAGAGGGCAATCTCTTGGTAGACAAGGTCGGCGTCGGTGTAGACAAATGCCTTCAGCACATCGATGCGCTTTTCAATCTGCATCACGATTTTTTGCGCCATGTCGGTGTCGCAGTTGGCGGTGATGGTGAATTTATGTATGCCAGGAATCGACGACGGCGACACCGACAGACTTTCAATGTTCACGCTGCGGCGCGTGAAGATAATCGAAATCTGGTTGAGCAGACCGACGCGGTTTTCGGTGAAAACGGTGAATGTGTATAACTGTTCCATATCTTTCTGTCGTCGTTAAATGTAATGCTCCGTTGCGTTGAGCATAATGTTGTCTACGTTGCTGCCTGCCGGGGTCATCGGAAACACCATATTGTAGGGCTGGATGCACACGTTGAGCAGGTAGGCTTCGTCGGAGTCGAGCATGCGCTTGATTGCCTGTCCGAGGTCTTTGCGCTCCACAACGTCCTCGCCATTGATGCCGTAAGCCTTGCAGAGTGCCACGAAGTCGGGATTGACCATCGGTGTCTCGCTGTAGTGCTTGTGGAAGAACAGTTCCTGCCATTGCCGCACCATCCCGAGGAAGTTGTTGTTGAGCAGTATGATTTTTACAGGAACTTTATACTCAAAAATTGTGCCGAGTTCCTGTATTGTCATCTGCAGACCTCCGTCGCCCACAAAAAGGCACACCTGACGGCCGGGTTGCCCGATTTTCGCACCGATGGCAGCCGGAAGTCCGAATCCCATGGTGCCGAGTCCGCCCGACGTGACAATGCTGTCGGGGCGAGAGAATTTGAAATATCGGGCGGAGAGCATTTGGTTCTGTCCCACATCGGTGACAAGAATGGCGTCGTTGTTGGTGGCCTCCGACACTCTTCGCGCCACTTCTCCCATGTTCATCATTCCTTCGGAAGGCTCGGTCTCGGGCTTGATCACTTTCTCATATTCCACGGCTTCCGGACGGTTGAACGTGGTGAGCCATTCCTTATGCTCGTTTTTGCGGAGCATCGGGATGAGTTTGCCGAGCACCGTTTTCGCATCGCCGAGCACAGGCACTGTGGCGCGTATGTTTTTGTTGAATTCTGACGGGTCGATGTCGATATGCACAATCTTTGCCTGTGGAGCATATTTCGACGTGTCGCCCGTGACACGGTCGTCAAACCGCATGCCTATGGCTATCAGTACATCGCACTTGTTGGTGTTGACATTCGGACCGATATTTCCGTGCATGCCTGCCATGCCTTTGTAGAGCGGATGGCTTGACGGTATCGAAGACAGTCCGAGCAATGTGCAGACAACGGGGATGTCGGCTTTCTCAGCCATTTCTGCCAATTCTTTTTCCGCACCGGAAATCATCACGCCATGTCCGGCTATGATCATCGGACGCTCGGCGTTGTTTATGAGTTCGGCAGCCTGTGCCACAGCTTCATCGCTGATGTCGGGGTAGGGTATGTAACTGCGGATGAAGTTGCATTTCTCATAATGCCATTCCATTGTGCGCACCTGTGCGTCTTTGGTGATGTCGAGCACAACTGGACCCGGACGCCCGGTCGACGCGATGTGGAAGGCGCGTGCTATGGCTTCGGGAATGTCCTCGGCACGGCGCACCTGGCAGCTCCATTTTGTCACAGGCTGGGTGATGCCCATCACGTCGGTTTCCTGGAAGGCGTCGGTGCCTAAGCCGCTGTTGCCTACCTGTCCGGTGATTACGACAAGCGGAGTGCTGTCGATGAGGGCGTCGGTGATGCCTGTGATTATGTTGGTTGCGCCAGGACCGGATGTGACCATCGCCACACCGGTGCGTCCCGTGACGCGTGCATAGCCTTGCGCTGCGTGGATGGCTGCCTGCTCGTGGCGCACAAGAATGTGGCGCAGCTCTTTCTTATAGCCGTAAAGCACGTCGTAGACGGGGATGATGGCGCCTCCGGGATAGCCGAACACTGTGTCGACACCCTCGCTCAAGAAGGATTTTATGATGGCTTCCGCTCCAGATATTTTGTTTCCGTTCATATTATGCTTTTTTGTTGTAGATTGCCCAATAGGTTGTCATGTCAGTCAATGATTCTAACGCCGCCTTTGTCGGCGCTCGACACCATGGCGGCGTATGCCCGCAGTGCTTTCGACACTTCGCGGTGGCGCTTCGTCGGGGTGAATGCCGCTTTGCCGCGCGACTCCTCTTCCTTGCGTCGCTCTGCCAGCTGGCTGGCGGAGAGCAGCACGTTGATGGTGCGGCGGGGAATGTCGATTTCTATGTCGTCGCCGTCGTGCACCAGCCCGATTGCGCCGCCTGCCGCCGCTTCAGGCGAGATGTGGCCTATCGACAGCCCCGAAGTGCCGCCGGAGAAGCGTCCGTCGGTGATGAGGGCGCACTCTTTGCCGAGGTGGCGCGACTTGATGTATGACGTGGGGTAGAGCATCTCCTGCATCCCAGGACCGCCCTTGGGCCCTTCGTAGGTTATCACCACCACATCGCCCGCAGCTACATCGCCGGCAAGGATGCCGTCGACCGCCTCTTCCTGTGACTGAAACACTTTGGCTTTGCCTTTGAAGTGGAAGATGCTCTCATCTACGCCTGCGGTTTTCACCACGCAGCCGTCGGAGGCTATGTTGCCGGTAAGCACGGCAAGTCCGCCGTCTTTCACGTAGGCGTGGGCGAAATCTCGGATACATCCGTTGGCGCGGTCGTCGTCGAGCGAGGAATGGGTGGAGCTTTGGCTGCCGAGGGCGGTGGTTCGCTTGCCGCACGGCGCGCTCTTCCACAACGCTTCGGCATCTGCTCCGAATGCCTTTCCTCCGATTGCGTATTTCTCGATTTCCTCGCCGAGTGTAAGTCCGTCAACGCGTCGGCACGATGTGTCGACAAGGCCGTTGTCGGCAAGAATGCCCATGATTGAAGGGATGCCGCCTGCCCGGTTTACGTCCTCGATGTGGTATTTAGAGTTGGGAGCCACTTTGCAAAGCACAGGTGTTTTCCTAGATAGAACGTCGATGTCGTTCATCGTGAAATCAACGCCGGCCTCGTTGGCAACGGCAAGCAGGTGGAGCACGGTGTTGGTGCTGCCGCCCATGGCTATGTCGAGCGTCATGGCGTTGAGCATCGCCTGGCGTGTGGCTATTGAGCGTGGAAGCACGCTGGCATCGTCGTCAAAGTAGTAGGCCCGGCAGTTTTCCACTATCTGTGCCGCCGCCCGTCTGAACAGCTCCTTGCGGTTGGTGTGGGTGGCGAGGATTGTGCCGTTGCCGGGAAGCGCCAGTCCGATGGCCTCGTTGAGGCAGTTCATAGAGTTGGCGGTAAACATGCCGGAGCACGATCCGCATGTGGGACATCCGAATTGCTCAAGGTGGGTGACAGTCGCGTCGTCGACCGTGGTGTCGGCGGAGTCGATCATCACGTCAATCAGGTCGAGCGGACGGTTGCCGAGGTGGCCTGCCTCCATCGGACCTCCCGACACGAATATCGCAGGGATGTTCAACCGCATGGCTGCCATGAGCATTCCCGGAGTTATCTTGTCGCAGTTGCTGATACACACCATCGCGTCGGCCTTGTGGGCATTGACCATATATTCAACGCTGTCGGCTATCAAGTCGCGCGACGGCAGGGAGTAGAGCATACCGTCATGCCCCATGGCGATGCCGTCGTCGATGGCTATCGTGTTGAACTCGGCTGCGAAACATCCAAGTTTCTCAATCTCTTGTTTTACAAACTGTCCGATTTCGTGCAGGTGCGTGTGCCCGGGCACAAACTGGGTGAACGAGTTGACAACGGCAATCACGGGCTTGCCTATCTGCTCCTCCTTCATTCCGTTGGCTCTCCACAAAGCCCTTGCTCCCGCCATGCGGCGTCCCTGTGTGCACTGCGCACTTCTCAATGGTTTGCTCATAATCTTATATATAAAAAAATCGACCTTTCTTCATGTTGAGGAAAGGTCGCTGTAAGTTGGTTATATAAAAACAACAACGCGTCGGCTACCGCTCCTCATTTGCTTGGCAAATAATGACGACTGAAGATAGGCAAATTAGTCCGACCACTGATATGTTGTTCTTATATATCATAATTCTTTCTTCATTTTCGATTGCAAATGTATTGTGAATATCTGAAATAACCAAATATTTTTCACTAAAAAGGTGTATTTTGTGATATTTTGATAGAAAAACCGTAGAAAATGCTATAAAATTACACAGATTTTACTGAAGTGTGTAATAAGTTTGCTCGAAAATTATGTTGTAAAGCAACAAAAGTGGATGAAAAGGGAATGAATGTGGAAAAAAAGCAGTAATTTTGCAACTTGAAAATAGTAAACCAAAAAAAAGATAGATGGATTGGATAGTATCGTTGTTTACGGAAAGCTCGATTGCCCACGATGTGGTGGTCTATTCGCTGGTGATAGCGTTGGGCGTGCTGCTGGGCAAGATTAAGTTCTTCGGGATTTCCTTGGGTGTCACATTCGTTCTGTTTGTAGGCATCGTGATGTCGCATTTCGGCTTCTCCATAGCCAATGCGACACTGCTCAATTTCATCCGTGATTTCGGATTGATATTGTTTGTGTTCTCAATCGGTATGCAGGTGGGTCCTGGTTTCTTCTCCTCGTTCAAGAAAGGTGGAGTCCAGATGAATATGCTTGCGGTAATGGTGGTGCTGCTCAACGTGGCAGTGGCATTGGTGATTTACTACACTTGCGACGTGAAAATCGCGCAGATTGTGGGTATCCTTTCCGGTGCGGTGACCAACACTCCAGGTCTTGGTGCGGCGCAGCAGGCTCTCGGCACGCTCGACCCCGCAACGGCAGGCACGGCAGAAGACCTCTCGATGGGTTATGCCGCCGCTTATCCGCTGGGTGTTGTAGGCATCATCCTGTCAATGATTCTGCTGAAGGCGGTGTTCCGCGTGAAGATTGAGAAAGAGCAGAAAGAAATTGAGGACGAGAACGAAGACAGCACATTGAAGCCTTATGTCGTGACATTCCAAGTTGAGAACCATCGTATAGAGGGAAAAACCATCGGTGAGCTGCACATGGTTATCGACCATGACTTCGTTGTGTCGCGAATGAAGGTGAAAGAAACTGGCGAAGTGATTATTCCTACATCGAAAACAGTGGTGTCAAAGGGCGACCTTCTGCTCACTGTATGCTCAATACAAGACGAGTCGGCATTCCAGATGGTAATCGGTCCGGTAGTCGACATGGAATGGGAGGCAGAGTCGCAAAGCAATGTGGTTTCGCGACGCATACTCGTGACAAAAAGCCACTACAACGGCCGCACGCTCGGCTCGCTTCGTCTGCACAACGGCTACAACCTCAACGCAACGCGCGTAAACCGTGCCGGTCTCGACCTCCTTGCCAATCCCAACTTGAAACTGCAGGTGGGCGACCGCATCACCGTGGTGGGCGATCCAAGCCACATCGAGCGTCTTGCCACACGACTTGGCAACTCTATGAAGCGCTTGCATGAACCTAATATGGTGACAATGTTTATCGGAATATTCATCGGTATAATTGTCGGTTCAATTCCTATCGCCATCCCGGGAATGTCGGCGTCGATGAAGCTTGGTCTTGCCGGAGGTCCGCTGGTGGTGGCTATCCTGTTGAGCCGTTTCGGATATAAATTCAAACTTGTCACCTACACATCGACAAGCGCGAGCCTCATGCTGCGCGAAGTGGGCATCTGCCTATTCCTTGCGTCAGTGGGATTGGGCGCAGGTGAGAAATTTGCCGAGACGGTGTTTAACGCACAAGGCCTGATGTGGGTGTTCTGGGGATTCCTTATAACGGTGATTCCGCAGATTATTATGAGCTTCATTGCCCGCGCCAAGTTCAAGTTCAACTACCTGTCGATTCTTGGTATAATGTCGGGAAGCTATACCGATCCTCCTGCATTGGCATACTCCAACAAGGTGGCAAACAACGACGCGCCTGCCGTGGCATACTCTACGGTCTATCCGTTGTCGATGTTCATGCGTGTCATCACGGCGCAGCTTGTTGTGCTGATATTCGGCTAAAACATAATAATTTATATAGTGAAAGCGTGCCCTGGGCTGAGTCCTGGGGCACGCTTTCACGTTTCTCAAATGTCTTTTAGAATCCACCAACGGATAAAAGAAGATTTCTATACAGCGGTAGTGCCGCATTTTGGGTATATGGGGGCAATCATGAACATTTTCATACTTTTTTGCGGAGGTCGATACGCGAGTATTCTTTGACCACATCGTTGATTTTTCCATTGCCGTTGCATTCGGGGCAGGCGTCCTGGTCGTATTTTATGGAGTGGAGAGCTCTCCGTATGAATGTTATTTCGTAGTCATGGTTGCGGATGCATGTCTCAAATCTGCTGCGCATCTCTGGCTTGACGTCCTCGATAACGAATGTGTCATTGCCTATTTTTATTTTGAATTGTCCGGGGAGCACGTTGTATGCGCCATGCATTCCTCCGGGATTGTAAGACATTGCTGTGGCGTCATATCGCCAGACGAGTCCAGTAGCCCCGCAGTGCTTGCACGGCTTGGAGCCGACTACGCGGGTGCGGGCTGCATATTTGAAGAATTCGGTCTCGCCGCAATGAGGGCATCGGTCGGCATTTACACTCATTTTTCCGCCGCATGTGGGGCAAATTACAAGATATCCCATAGTTAATCTCTGAATAGGTCCATAAGGGCGCTGGTTTCTTCCCAAACGCATTCGTCGGGGCAAAACGTGAAGCGGCCGATGGCTTGTTTTACAATCTGTGTGAGTTCGGCTTTCTGTCCGGCTGTGAGCCCGTCGCTTTGATAGGCGGCGTAGCGTGCCACGTCTTCAACGATTTCGGCAGACTGTTGATAAGCCTTGTCGTTGAAAGCTTTTTCCGCTGTGAGGAGAAGACTTTTTGCGTCTTGGAAGCTGTTGATCATTCAATATCGTTTTTTTGTAACTGTTGGTTGGCAACTCGCCGTGCTGGAATAATTCTCTTGTCTCTGCGTTGCGTAACGCTGACAGTAAAATTAAACTACAGGCATAACAAAGATGCGAATAAATCCTGAGAAAAATTCTCTTTTTGGAGAGAAAGTTTCAAATATGGGGCAATATGCGAAAAACGGCGGGCTGCGCCAATGACACAGCCCGCCGTGGATTATAGTCCTGTCAAAGAGTATTTATCTGACTATCGTTTTCACAGATTTGCCGTTGACTGTGACTATGTACACACCAGCCGTGACAGGGATGCTGACGCGGTTGGATTCGGCAACAGCGTTCAGCAACATGCGTCCGTCGGCTGAGGCAGCTGCCACTTGTTTGCCTTCGGCGCCAATCACGATTATCTCGCCTTTGGATGTTGCCACACGGATTGTGTCGGCTGCCATCTCGTCCACAGCTCCTTCTTTGTATGTAATACTTTCGCTCAAACCACTCTCCGTTTTGTCAAAGATGGCTCGTACGGTGTAGACTGTGCCGTCAACCACTTCCGGATCGGTGATTTCAGTGGCCGAAGTTTTGCCGAGCAACACACCGTTGCGATAAACCTCATATTCCTTCAGTTTCAGTTGCGGAACGGTGAGGTCGTTGAACGACAAGTCGTCGACAAACATTGCGAAACCGCTGTCGCTGACGCAGTTGACTGCGAAATAGCGCGCTCCTTGCGGCACTACATAACGGAATTCTGCCCATTCGCCCGACAATTCAAGATAGTCGGCTGCATGGATTTTAGTGAAGTTTGCAGGGTCGGTGTCGGTGGTTGAGTAAAGCACACGCATGCGCTCAGGCTGTTGGTTCTCAAGCGTAAACGAGCGTGCGAAGAACGAGATTGTCTGCTCGTCGCCGTTCAGGCGCGGAGAAATCAGCCAGTCGTTGTTCACATATTTCACACCAGCCATAGCCATCAGCATTTTATTGCCGGAATGAGGTTTGCCCTCGTCCCAGATGTCGATGCCGAGAGTGTTGGCATTGCAGACTTGGAACGCCTTTGGCGACGAGGCATTGTCATATTCGCCAAGATCTTTGCTGATATAGTATGTCACGTCGTGGTCGAGGTCGGCCATTGTCCAGTCGCCAACGTTGTCGATTGCCCAATCCTTGTAGCTTTCGATGTCGTCGGTCACCGAACCCTTTGTCCATGGCGACTGCCACGACAGGCGGAGTCCGTCGGCTGTCTTGGTGCAGTCAAGCGACTGTGGAACGGGGATTACCGGGTCGACAACTTTGGTTGTGATTGTCTTCGTGTTGTTGGCGGCATTCGCATCGGCCGCCGCCGCGACAACGGCTGTTACGGAGATAGAGCCTTTTGCCTGATGTACAACAGGCAGAGTCACCATAACCTGCGCATCGGCTTTCAGCTGCGCTATTGTAGTTTCTGCGAGTTGTGTCCCAGAGGCATCGTTGAGCACAACCTTGATGTCGGCAAGGTCGGTCAAGCCCGCATTTGTCACCTTCACGTCATATTCAGCAAGTTCACCGGATGCTATTTTTTTCGGTCCGGCGATATTGGTGAGTTCGGCATCAGTCTCAAACATATTGTCAACTGTGATGTTGTCGAGATGCACGTCCATTCCTCCTGCAGTAGTGCCTACAAAAGCTATGCGCACATATTTGCTGCTTTTGAACGCGCTGAGGTCAACTATGTGTCGACGCCAGCCGGTAGAGCCGTTGTCGCGCATCCATTTCGCGCCGTCCACGGCTTGCCATTCGCCTCCGTCGGCCATCACTTTCACCTCGATGCTTTCGGGCGTTGCCACATTGCTGTCGTGGCTGTGGTACATCCAGAAACTTACGGCAGGATGGTCGAGCGACGCAATGCTGATTTTCGGAGAAGAGAACGATGTGTGGATGCCGGGCTTTTCTCCAATGCTGTGGAATGTGGCCAATCCCTTGTCGCCATTCTGGTCGGCGGTCGACGGGTTTGTTCCGCTGTCCTGAAGAGTCCAGCTCTGATGCACGTCGGCGTCCGATTCCGTAAGCCACGGGTAGTAAGCCATATCCGATCCGGCGAAACCTTCGGTGAGAGGCGCAGCATACGGATTGCCGAACACGCAATAGGGTGTCACGGCATAGTCGCCTTTAGCATTGCCGCCATAGGTTGTGATGACGTAGTAAATAAGTTGCTGACTTTTGCTTGCTGGCAATTCGGCATCGGTAAACGTTGTTGAAGTGTAGCCTTCTGCCACAACCTGACCGTCGCTGCGAAGCACTCGGTAGGTGACCGTTGCCGGGTCAAACCATCCGCCGCGGGAGCCAACCGTAGGTGCTGTCCATGAAACCACTGCCTTGCCGTCGACATCGTGGAGCGTCACGTTGCCTGCCGCTCCCGGCACATCGACTCCCACAAATGCTTCTGCCTTAGCCTCCGCACCTTCTCCGGCAGCGTTCGACGCCACCACTCTGTAGGTGTGGATGCCGCTTTCTGGCACGCCTTCGTCAAGCCACGACAGTGCTTCGCCTGGCTGAGCCTCGGCAAATGTGCGGACGAGCGTTCCGTCGCGATAAACGTTGATTTTAACCGCTGCGTCGAGAGCCGTGCCTTGTGCGTCGGCAGTGGGGGCGTTGAATGCCACGGTGGCTTTAAGCGCGCCGAGCGGGGCGGGGGCGACTGTCAGGTTGCCTACGGTTCCCGGGACATTGTTGCTTACCTCGGCCACACCCACGTTGTCGATGGTCAGCGACCAGCCTTTTCTTCCGTCGCTGTAGCAGTAGAAGCCCAGGTAGTAATATCCGTCTTCATCAACCGAGAATATCACGGACTGTTTCTCAAATTCTGTCTGCTGGAAATTTGGATAGTCCTTAATCGTCTTCATCGACGCAGGTTGCGGGCTGTTGCCGATTGCTGCTTTGAAATTTTCAACATATTTTTTATATGCCGACGATTTGGCGTCGAACGTCAGCTTGTAGCTTACACCTTTTCTAAGAGCGATTTGCGGACTTATAGCCCAATCGTCGCCAGGAATATAGTCGTTGTTGTAATTGTAGAACAATGATTGTGATTTGTACTCCCATTTCGAACCGCTGTTGTTGTCGATTATTGTCCACACGTCGAAATCATCCTGTGTGTTGAATCCTTCGACAAAAGGCACGACGTAGCCGTCGCCGACTGCAATCTTGTTTGACGCTGCTGGAGTGCTGGCTCCCTTGCCTGTGTAGGCGGTCACCTCATAGTATGCCGACTTCATTGTGCCGGGCACATTGTTGTCGGTAAACTGGGTTTCTGTGCATGCCTCCGCCACCACGTCGGCACCGGGATAGCGCACAATCTTGTAGCGCAGTTCCGAGGCTTTGAACTTGCCTCCGTTCAATCCTGTTGTCGGAGCCGCCCATGTCAAATGCGGTTTGCCGTCTTCGTTCACGAGCACCACGTCGGTAGCCGCCGCCGGGATGTCTTCGCCAACCCAAGTTGTAGCCGATGCTTTGTTGCCTTGTGCGGTGGTGTTGGCAGAGATGATTTCGATGTTCTGCAATCCTTCGGCAAGCGTAAGCACCGGAGTCGTTGCGACAGAGCCTGGCTGGATGTTTTCCACCACTGCCGCCTGCGTGCCGTTGATGTTTACAATTGCCATTATAGGATCGGTCAGCGAAGCGCCGTTGACGGTTTTTGTCGGAGCGGTGAAACTGATTGTTGCCGTGTTGGCAAAATCAGCGGTGAAGTTCACGTTGATGTCAGTAACTGCGTCGGGCGCGGCATCGGGCACCTTGTCGGCCATGGCAAACAGTCCGGTTATGCCCTCGTTGTTGGGATAGTCCATCACCTTGGTGGCCTTGCCTGTAGCCGTGTCAATCTTGAACAAGCCGCCACGCATGTCTTTCGAGTTTACGCCTTGATATGTAGCTGACCAATAGAGCGCGCCATCGTTGCCGAATGCAAGCGAGTTGACGCCATAGTCGTCAACGCTTATAGGATGCAGCCCCGTCTTGCCCACTTGGACATAGGAGCCTGTTTTCTTGTCAATCTTCACGAGCCAGCCGGTGGCGCCCCAGATGCCGTAAAGTTCGCCTTGGGAGTTGAATGCCAACGCATGCACATCGCGATCCATATTGGCTATGTCGGTTGCCTCGCCGAGCGATGCGCTGTAGGAGCAGAAACGGTCCCAGTATTCTGTTTCAGTATTGAAGAAAGAGCCGTAAATCTTGCCCGTGGTAGGATCGCAGGCAAGCGACGAGGCGAGGTTGACCATGTCGGTCTCCTCGTTGCGCGTGCATGTCCACGAAGTGGCTGAATATTCCTGCACGTAGATTTTGTATGTGCTCAAGTTCATAGCCGTGGCATAGACGATGTTGTTGACTTTCACAGCCGACTTGACATTGAGCATATCTTTGTTGGAATGCACCATAGAGATTGCTCCGCCTTCACGGGCTTGAATCGACACAACGCCGGGGGTTGACTCCGACGTCTGCCATTTGTCACTGTAGACCATCAGTCCGCTGAACATTGTGTTTGCTCCCGGCACAACCACCGACGTCACCGCCGACTTTTCCGGTTGCGTAACCGCGAAAGCCACCGAGGGGCGAAGACTTGCAAGGCGCGACGACGCCTGTCCGCGCGTCTCAATGCGCTGCCCTACCTTCTGTTTTGTTGTCGTAACTCGTTGCTGCTGAGCCAATGTCGTAGCGACACCGACAGCAAGAGCCGCAATTGCGAGACAAGAGGTAATAATCTTTTTCATTGCTTTTGGTTTATGTTACTGTATTGATTTTCTGCTTATTTCACAAAAATAATATAAAAATATCACATTTTATAGGAAAAAAGGGATAAATTCTTACAACACCTGTTTCTATAGGCAGATGTCGCACGTTGTCCTGCTTTTGAATGAAAACGAGAAGCCGCTGTCAGCGATTTTGCTGGCAGCGGCTTCTCGTTTGTTGTTATGTCTGTTACACCGACAAAGAGATGTGGTGCTCGTTGGCAATGCGGCGGAGGTTGAGGATTGCGTAGCGCATACGTCCGAGGGCGGTGTTGATGCTCACTCCTGTCGCATCGGCGATTTCCTTGAAGCTCATGTTGAGATAGTAGCGCATCTCAAGCACTTCGCGCTGCAGTTCCGGCAACGATTGCACAAGCACTTTCACGTCGGCGAGAATCTGATGGCGGACGATTGAGTCCTCAATTGTTTCTTCGCTTAGCTCCTTGCGGTTGAGGATGTCTATGTCCTCGTTGTCGCACGACACCTGCGCCATCTGTTTTTCCTGGCGGAAGAAGTCGATGGTGAGGTTGTGGGCAATGCGCATAATCCACGCCAAGAACTTGCCGTTCTCGGTGTAGCGGCCTTGCTTTATTGTGACAATGGCTTTGACAAACGTTTCTTGAAACAAGTCGTCTGCCAATTCTTTATCTTTGACAATATTCAGTATGTATGAAAAGATGCGGTTCTGATGACGTTGCAACAACTCATCGAACGCGGAGTTTTCTCCTTTTGCAAACAGAGAGACCAACGTCTCGTCTGAAAGCAGATTAAGATCTTCCATTAATCAGTATTTTGTTAATAACGAGTAATGTAGATTCGATAGGCAATTTCTTTTAATGGTTTGCAAATATTGTTTTTTTATCAGTTGTAGCGACAAAGGTAAACTCTTTTATGGGAAAAAAGAAATTTTTTTCATAATTTTTTATTTGGCAGCACAAGAAATTGCGTTTTTCCTCGTTGTGCGTTATTCTTGTTCCACAAGGAAACGCTCGGCGTCGAGGGCGGCTTTGCATCCCATTCCGGCAGATGTGATGGCCTGTCGGTAGCGGGGGTCGGCTACGTCGCCGGCGGCAAACACTCCAGGGATGTTTGTGGCGGTGGTCACTCCGTCGGTCTTGATGTAGCCTTGCTCGTCAAGGGCAATCTGGTTGGCGAAGATGTCGGTGTTCGGGCGGTGTCCGATGCCGAGGAAGAATCCGTCGATGGCAATGTCGAAGGTTTCTTCTCGGTCAGTGCCTTTAAAGCGCACAAGATGCGCGCCTTCCACTTTGGCGTCGCCGAAAAGTCCGACGGTGTTTGTGTTGAAAAAGATTTCGATTTTCTGATTTTCCATAACGCGCCGCTGCATCACTTTCGATGCCCGCAGGTAGTCCTTGCGCACGATCATATACACTTTGTCTGCAAGGTTGCTCAGATATGAGGCTTCCTCGCATGCCGTGTCACCTCCGCCCACTACGGCGACAGTCTTTTTGCGGTAGAAGAAACCGTCGCAGGTGGCGCATGCCGACACGCCGCGTCCGGCATAACGCTGCTCGTCGTCGATGCCGAGATATTTTGCCGACGCGCCAGTGGCAATGATTACGGTGTCGGCTTTTATCGCCGTGCCGTCGTCGGTTGTGGCTGTAAACGGGCGTTTTGAAAAGTCGACGGCTGTGATTTCTCCGTCGCGCACATCGGTGCCGAAGCGTTCGGCCTGTTGGCGCAGTTCGTCCATCATTTCAAAACCGCCGATTCCTTCCGGATAGCCCGGAAAATTCTCAATCTCGCTTGTCGTGGTCAGCTGTCCGCCAGGCTGCATGCCTTCGAAGAGGATAGGAGAGAGGTTTGCGCGCGAGGCGTAGATTGCTGCGGTGTATCCAGCGGGTCCTGAGCCTATTATCAGGCATTTTGTCGATATATTTTCCATTGTTATGATGCTTTAAGTTTATCGGAGGTCGACCACTTGGGTGCCTGCCGGGACATATTTTTTGTTGTAGACGAAAGTGGACGCCGGGAAGTTGCCCCCTGTCCGGTAGCCGCTTAGGGTGATGGATATTTTCGATCTGTCGCGCATTGTGGCTATAATCTTCGATGGGAGATTGGTCTTTTTGGCTATGGTCACCACCACTTGGCTGAACTGCGATGTGCGTGCGTTCTTGGGTCTCAGTTGCACGATGTTGCTGCTGGCGTTGCCTTTCATCAGCGTTGCCGTGTAGGCAGTCTGGAAATTGCTGATCACGGAGAACGGATTCACCACCTGCAGCTCGCTTGCCGTGGGCTCCATTATGCTCACTTCGTTGCTCATGGTGGAGTAGCTCCATTGAGTCTTTCCGTTGTACCAGCAAATCATGTTTGAGGCCGTGATGCAGAATTTGTTGCCCTGCATTATTATTTCGCCCGACGAGTTGCCCACGGCTCCTGTCATCGAATATTTCACGGCGATGCCCTTGGCGGCTTTGTATGCCGCGATGGCTTTGTTGAAAACGGCGTCGCCCGTTCCCGCGCTGGCGGAGAGCGAGGCAATTGCCAATATCGCAAGTAAAATAAATTTTTTCATTGTCGTTTGTTTGTTGATTAATTGTCCAGCAGACTCTGCAGGTTTATCGGGTCCATCAGCACTTGGCGCGGCTTGCCTCCCTGGCTTGCGCTGACAATGCCGGCAGCCTCCAGCTGGTCCATAAGCCGTCCGGCGCGGTTGTAGCCGATGGAATACCGCCGCTGTATGCCTGATGTCGATGGGTTGAGCTCGCCGTTTACGAGTTGTTTTGCCACCTCCTCAAACAGTGAGTCGCGGTCGCTTATCGAGCCGAGTCCTCCGCCTTGACCGCCGGAATTGTTTCCGCCTTCCATGTCGGGTGTGTACTCTGGCAGCATGTATGCGCTGTCAAAACCAACCTGCTCGTCAATATAGTTTGCTATCGCCTCGACTTCCGGAGTGTCGACAAATGCGCACTGCACACGTGTAATCTCGTTGTTGTAGCTGATGAGCATATCGCCACGGCCGATAAGCTGCTGTGCGCCTGAGCGGTCGAGGATTGTGCGCGAGTCAACCATCTGTGTCACGCGGAACGCGATTCGTCCTGGACAGTTGGCTTTGATTACGCCTGTGATGATGTCGGTCGACGGTCGCTGAGTGGCGAGAATCATGTGGATTCCCACGGCTCGCGCTTTTTGCGTGATGCGTGAGATTGGAATCTCGACCTCCTTGCGGCCGATGTTCATAATCAAATCGGCAAGCTCATCGATGATAACCACGATGTAGGGCATGAATTTGTGCCCTTTCTCCGGGTTGAGCCGGCGTTGGATGAATTTGGTGTTGTATTCCTTGATGTTGCGCACGTTGGCGTCGCGCAGCAGAAGCAGACGGTTTTCCATCTCTGCCACGAGCGACTTCAGTGTTGCCACTGCCTTGTTCATGTCGGTCACGATGCATTCGTCCTCGCCCTCCATTTTTGCAATGTAGTGGTATTCAAGTTTTGAGTACATGCTGAATTCCACCATCTTCGGGTCTATCATCACGAATTTGAGTTCCGACGGGTGCTTTTTGTAGAGCAGCGAGGTCACGATTGCGTTCAATCCCACCGATTTACCCATACCCGTGGCGCCTGCCACGAGGATATGCGGCATTTTTGCCAGGTCGGCGATAAACACGTCGTTTGAGATTGTGCATCCCATGGCTATAGGCAGCTCGTATTTGCAGTCTTGAAACTTCTTCGACTCGATCACGTCGCGCATCGACACGGTGCGTTTGTCTTTGTTCGGCACCTCGATGCCGATTGTGCCTTTGCCTGGGATAGGCGCGATGATGCGTATGCCGAGGGCCGACAGGCTCAGTGCGATGTCGTCCTCGAGATTCTTGATTTTTGAGATGCGCACGCCCTCTGCCGGGATAATCTCATAGAGGGTTACGGTGGGACCTACACACACTTCGATGCTGCGTATCTCAATACCGTAATCGCTTAGTGTTTTTGTGATTGTGGCTTTGTTCTCTTCCTGCTCGTCTACGTCGACACTTTTTCCGGTGTCGGGGATGTCGCGCAGCAATGATGTGGGAGGAAATTTGTATTTCGACAATTCTGCGGTAGGGTCAAAAGGCTTTTCTGCAATGTTGTCGGCTTTTTCTATCTCTTTCATCTCTACTGCCTCGGCAGGGGCTTCGGCTGGTCGGGGCTGGTCGGTGATTACTGGAGCGGCGGATGGTGTCTCCGGCTCGGCAACAGCCTCAAACACCTCGGCTTCTACATGCTCGCTTTCAGCCACTTCTACGTCGTCGTGCTTGAATGCGATGCCGCGATGCTCTTTTTTGGGTGCCGCTTTTTCTTCCGGTTTCTTTTCGTTGTCCGACTCGTCGAACGTGTTGCGTCGTTCAATCTCCTGCTCGTGTTTCTTCTGCAGTTGCTTCAGTCGGTAGTTGGCGATAAACTCCTTGACGTACCGGTAGACGTGGGTCAGCGAATTGATGGTCAGCGCAATCAGAATGACCAGCAGCAGGATGTTGAGCGCGATGCATCCGAACGGACCGGCTACGCTCTCGCAGAATTGGTTGAGATAGTGTCCGTGAGCGCCTCCGACGGCAAAGAATGTGAGGCTCCCCATCTCTACGTCAAGAAAACCGAACAGACTGGAGACGGTGACCATAGCCACCATCGAGATCAGTATGGTCGACGATGCGCGGTATTTGTATTTTCCGAACACTTTCAACGACAGGGCGGCAAGCATGTATATCAGGAAGAACGTGCCGATGCCGAAACCCTGGTTGAAGAAGAATTCCGACAGGAACGCGCCTAACGGACCGCCATAGTTCTTGATGTTGTTGCTCTCGGCATTGGCAAGAATCGGATGTGCCGTCACGAGGCTTTGGTCTGCCGCGCCATATGCGAAATAAGAGATTCCGCTGATGAGCAGAAAGATGGCAGACAGCATGAGTATTGTTCCAAACACAATGCGGAAACGCTTGTCGGTGAAGAAGGCTACAATAGGATTCTCTCCGCTGCTTTTCTGCTTTTGTTTCCGGTTGCGTTTCTTTTCTTTGTCTTTGTTCCCCGGTATGTTTAAAGGCGTGCCTTCCACTTCAACCATCTCTTGCTCTTGATTGCCGTAGACAGGGCCTCTGTAATCTTCTGTATTTAAGCTCACTGTATGATTGTTTAATTGTTTGAAAAAGTATCTACAAAAATACTAAAAATGCTACTTACTCCAAAATGCTTTGGTCAATAAAATCATCACTGCGGAGAACTCCAGACGGCCTACAAGCATAAGGAATGAAAGCACCCACTTCCCGTATGGGTTGATGTCGGCGAAATTCTGTCCGGTGAATCCGTAGCCGAGTCCGTTGTTGCTCAGGCACGACATGGATGTGAAGATGGCGTCAAACAGATTGATGCCCGACAACGACAGAGCCAGAGAGCCGACAAACAGCGACAGCGCGAAGAGCAGCAGAAAGGCGCACACTTTGGCGGTCATGTCGTTTGACAGCACTTTGCCGTTGACGCGCACAGGATTGATTGCGTTGGGGAAAAGTATGCGGTACATCTCGTTCTTTAGATTCTTCACAATCAGCACCAAACGGTCGATTTTGATACCGCCGGTGGTCGATCCTGCGCAGGCTCCAATCATCATCAGGGCTATGACAATCATTATCGAACCGTGGTGCCACAGGTTTATGTCGGTGGCGTTGAAGCCTGAGGATGTGATGTCGGAGATGGTTTGAAACGGGATGTCAACGACAAGCTGGCTCAGCGGTTCGTCGCTTTGGACGTATTCGATGGCTGTAATCGCCGCTGCCGCGCCTATGGCAATGAAGAAATACCAGCGTGCCACGTCGTTTTTTATCAGGCTTTTGAAGTCGCCTTTCGAAACGCGGTAGATGAGGCTGAAGCTGATGCCGGCGATAAACATGAAAATCGTCATCACGATTTTTATGTAATTGGAGTTGAAGTCGGCGATGCTGCTGTCGCGGGTGGAGAATCCACCGGTGGCGATTGTCGACATTCCATGACATATTGCTTCAAACAGGTTCATCGGCCCTGCCCATAGCAGTATGATCAAGATGATGTTGAGCGCAGTGTAGATTGTCCACAGGGTTTTCGCGGTGTTGCTGATGCGTGGACGGATTTTCTCGTGTGTCAGACCGGTCACCTCGGCGTTGAAAAGCTGCAGTCCGCTCTGTTTGTTGAGCATAGGGATGACGGCAAGCGTGAACAGGATGATTCCCATACCGCCGATGAAATGGGTGACGGCACGCCATAGAAGAATGCCGTGCGACTGGGTTTCAACCGATTCCATTGTCGATGCTCCGGTGGTGGTGAGTCCCGACATTGTTTCGAAGAAGGCATCTGGAACAGGCAGCCCGCACGGGTCGAAGATGAACGGCAGCATGCCGAAGAATGAAAACACCACCCATGTGAGGCTGGTGAGCAGAAAGCCTTCCCGTCTGCCCATGTCGTGGTTTCTTACGGGGAGCAGGAAGCCCAACGCTCCGGCTCCGACGGTGATGGCGATGGAGTAGATGAAACTCCACATTGCCGCGGTTTCGTGGTAGGCGAAACTGACGATGGCTGACGGAAGCATGAATGCGGCTTCTATGAGCAGCAGCATTCCGAGCAGTTTTACCACCACGGCAAAGTTTAGATTATTGTTTTTTGCGAATATCATCATCTGTTGTCAATGAAACATCTTTTCGATTTTGTGGATGGCGCCCGACAGGCAGAACACCAACACGTGGTCGCCCGGCTGAATCTGAGTCTGGCCGTTTACGAGCATTCCGCGTCCGTTGCGTGTCAGTCCGCCGATGGTCATGTCGTGCGACAGTTTCAGGTCCTTTACTGGCGCTTTGGTTATTTTCGACTTCTCGCTTGCCGTGATTTCAGCCACTTCGGCGTCGGCAAGTGCCAGGCATTTGGCGTTTGACGAGTCGAAATCGAGCAGAATTTGGAAAATTTTGCTCGAGGCAAGCAGTTTCTTGTTGATTACGGTGCCGATGTTCAAGTTCTCTGCTTCGGCGATAAACTGGATGTTTTCAACCTCGGCTATCGATTTCCAGACACCGAACTCTTTTGCCGTCAGGCAGGCAAGGATATTTGTCTCCGAGCTGTCGGTGAGTGCGATGAAGGCGTCGTAGTCGGCTATTCCTTCTTCGCGCAGCAGGTCGATGTCGCGTGCGTCGCCGTTTGCCACCGAGCAGTAGGCGGGAATCCGCTCAACGAGTTTGTAGCATTTCTCGCGGTCGTTTTCAATGAATTTTATCTTATAGGAGTCGTCGAGCATGTTGGCAAGTTGCACACCAATGCGGCTTCCTCCCATGATTAGAATTTTCTTTATTGATTTCTCCTGCTTGCCGCATATCTGCATGATGTATTTCATACTGTCGGGCTGATAGATGAAGTAGGCTATGTCGTTGAGTTCCAAATGGTCGTCGCCTCGCGGAATGATGGTTTCGTGCTGGCGTCTGATTGCGCAGATGTGAAACGGATGTCCCTCCATTGCCAGGTCTTTGAGCTTCATTCCTACGATTTGGCAGTTCTCGCGCAGTTTTATGCCGGTCAGTATCAGCTCGCCATTGTAAAGCTCAAACCAGTTGCGCGCCCAGGAGTGCTGCAGCGCGGTTCTGATTTCGAGAGAGGCGAAATTTTCCGGATAAATCAGGTCGTCAACGCCCATCTCGGCAAAATATTGCTGATACTCGGGTTTCAGAAACTCATAGTTGTCGATGCGTGCCACCGTTTTCCGTGCTCCGAGTTTCTTGGCAAACGAGCACGACACGATGTTGCGCGTCTCGAATGGCGTTACGGCGATAAACAGGTCGCATTTGTCTACTTTGGCATTTTTCAGCACTTTGAAAGCGGTAGGGCTTCCGGTCATTGTCATAAGATTGTAGTTGGCATCGATGGCGTGCAGTTTGTTCTCATCGTTGTCAATCAGAATTATGTCGAGGCCTTCTTTTGAAAGCAGTTTCGCCAGGTGTGTGCCAACTTCGCCTGCGCCTGCAATGACTATTTTCATTTCTTGCTGTCTCCTGCTAAGCTTATGATTAATTCTTTAATGCTCTCACTGTCCATACCGCACTGTTTGTAAAGCTGTGCCACAGTGCCTTGCTTCACAAACTTGTCGGGGATGCCGACGCGGTGTACGATGGACTGCAGTCCGTTCTTGTTGACGCATTCCATCACGGCGGTGCCGAGACCGCCGGTGATGCAGCCGTCTTCAACGGTGATGATATGCTTGAACCTTGACGCCACATCCTTTACCAACTCTTCGTCGAGAGGCTTCAGAAACACCATGTCGTAGTGGGCTGCGATTATGCCGTCTTTCTCGGCGGCGGCGATGGCTTTTGCCGCATCGTTGCCGATAGGACCGAGCGACAACACTGCGATATCGTTGCCGTTTTTAAGCATTCTTCCCTTGCCGATGCTGAATTCCTGCATCTCGTTTTGCCAGTCGGTATGCTCGCATTTGCCGCGCGGATAGCGTATGGCGAATGGACCGTGGTCGCCGTTTTGGGCGGTGAACATCAGGTTGCGCAATGCGTGCTCGTCGAGAGGCGAGGCGATTGTCATATTAGGAATCTCGCGCAAGTATGCGAGGTCGAATTGTCCGTGATGGGTCACGCCGTCCTCGCCGACGATGCCGGCGCGGTCGATGCAGAAAGTGACAGGGAGGTTTTGGATTGCCACGTCGTGGATAATCTCGTCAAAGCCCCGCTGCAGGAAGGTTGAGTAGATGCAGCAGAACGGGCGGACACCGTCTTTGGCCAGTCCGCCGGAGAATGTAACGGCATGCCCCTCGGAGATGCCCACGTCGAACGTGCGTTTGGGGAACCGTTCCTGCATGAACGTCATCGAGCATCCGGTCGGCATGGCGGCTGTTATGCCCACAATGGCTTGGTTTTTCTCAGCCAGTTCCACCAGCGTCTTTCCAAACACGTCCTGGTATTTCAGGCGTCCGTCGTCGGCCGACTTTATCAGTTCGCCAGTCTCCTTGTTGAATTTGCCGGGAGCGTGCCATACACAAGGGTCCTGTTCTGCCGGAGCGTAGCCTTTTCCTTTCACTGTGCGCAGATGGAGCAGTATCGGACCGTCCATCGCCTTGAGGTCGGAAAACACACGCACCAAGCGGACTACGTCGTGTCCGTCGTATGGCCCGAAATAGCGTATGTTCAACCCCTCGAATATGTTTTGTTGTCGTGAAATCAGTGATTTCAGACTGTTGTTGAACCTAAGTATTATTCCGCGGTGACTCTCAGTTATAAGGTGGAACTTGCGGAAGAATCGATACACCTTGTAGCGCAGCGTGTTGTAGCTTTTCGATGTGGTGATGTTCACCAGGTATTTGTTGAGCGACCCGACGTTGTTGGCGATTGCCATATCGTTGTCGTTCAGCACGATGAGCAGGTTGCTCTTGGATGCGGCTGCGTTGTTGAGTCCCTCAAACGCCAAGCCTCCGGCTATTGAGGCGTCGCCAATCACGGCAATTACATTGCGGCGCGGCTCGCCCTTGATGCGCGACGCTATCGCCATGCCGAGAGCCGCGGATATTGAATTGGAGGCGTGGCCGGCAATGAAGCTGTCGTATTCACTCTCCTCAGGATTCGGAAATCCGCTCAGACCTCCCATTTTGCGGTTTGTGGCAAACGCATCGCGGCGGCCGGTAAGAATCTTATGGCTGTAGGCTTGGTGTCCAACGTCCCACACGACGCGGTCGTAAGGGGTGTCGAACACGTAGTGGAGTGCAACGGTGATTTCCACAGCGCCCATGCTCGATGCAAAGTGTCCTGGGTTGTCCGACAGCGAGTCGATTAGAAACGACCGCAACTCCCGGCATACGGCTGGCAACTCTGTCACCGGCAGTCTGCGCAGGTCTGCAGGCGAATTTATTTTCGACAGCAGCGGATATGTATCAGTTTTCTTTTCCACGTTTGTATTTCTTATAAATAGGAACGAATATAACTATGCCGGAGGCAATGATGGCGAAGACAACACGGAAGTCGACAACCTGACTCCTGGTGATTAATATGTAGCACAGTGCAAGCCACAGCAGCACTACGCATGCAAATCTGAAAATGTTATATTTGCTCATTGTTTCTTTTCCTTTTATTGTATGTATGCAAAGATAGTGCAAGTCGAGAGCGGAAAGACAAACGCTGTTTGATCTTTAGGCCGAGACGCCGCCTATCTTATGCAAAGATAGTGCAAGTCGAGAGCGGAAAGACAAACGCTGTTTGATCTTTAGGCCGAGACGCCGCCTATCTTATGCAAAGATAGTGCAAGTCGAGAGCGGAAAGACAAACGCTGTTTGATCTTTAAGCCGAGACGCCGCCTATCTTATGCAAAGATAGTGCAAGCGGTGCGAAAAGAAAAGAAAATCATTTGGAAAATCGACGGTGGAGGGGGCATGTAGAGTCCAACAGCAAGTGCAAAATTAGTAAAAGTGTTTAAAGAATCTATCTT
>ERZ791902.31-NODE-31-length-135102-cov-10.367776_pt1 | contig 135102 bp, 122 predicted proteins | sample MGYA00510149_ERZ791902 | MGnify/ENA primary metagenome ERZ791902 (study PRJEB30046, sample SAMN00792060) | human gut metagenome | study: EMG produced TPA metagenomics assembly of the A metagenome-wide association study of gut microbiota in type 2...
GTGACCTGCATTATGTCAACACCTTTTTTGTTACTTTTTTAACATTTTTTCGTGATACACGTGGCTCAGTATTCAAATAAAGCATCATGTATACACGCTTTAAAGCACCTAAAATTTCTTTGAAAAATCTCAAAAAAAGTTAAAATTTCTACCGAAAAACGGCAAAATCTGCGTAAATTTCTCCAAAAAAAATCGAGCTGACGCAAGAATTTTTTTCTCTCGTCAGCTCTTTTTTTATTGTACTAATACTATTTCGGCAGCTTAATCAGCTTCTGCTGCTCGCCGCTGTTATCCAGCATCACAAAAATTTCTTCTGCATTACCGGTTTCCCAATCAGCTTTAAACAATTCAATCGGATAAAGCTTGTGAATTTGGCGCCAGCTGCTGAACTTATATGCAGGAATATATCGGCGCACCTTTTCCTCATCACGCCAAAAAACAGAAACTAGCTCAAAAATTGCCTCTGTCTGCCACTTCAGCCACTCCGGACGCCATTGCGGTATCTCGCAGAACACGTCAAAACGCAGAATCTCCAGCAATTCCGTTTGCTGCTCTACATAATTTTCTTCTATAAACTGCTTTAAGATAGCTGCTACACCCTTGGCGTTATGTGTCTGCGGATAGAAGCCTGCCTTCACCCACCACTGCGTCAGCTTTCTGTAAAAGGCAAAGGCTGTCATGCCGGAAGCACGCAGCAATGCCCTCAGCGTATATTTAAAGCCACCGCTGTTGGCCGTCTGGTCCAGAATATTATCCAAGTGCTTCAAATACAGCATATCCTCATATGGCATATACTTAGTCGCTAAAATTTCATATGGCGGTTCGTCCATATAACGCAAATCGTGCTGCTCTGTTTCCCTGCGCATCTGCGTACCCGGCAGAACCTTCAAAAAGCCCAGCTGCAGCATATCCGCACCCAAACCGTAAACATCATCAAAGGATTTGGCAAATGTCGGCAAATCTTCATAAGGTAAGCCTGCAATCAAATCAACATGGATATGCATATTACCGAAGGACAGCAGACGTTTGACATTAGCAGACAGCTTTTCCCAGTTATCCTGCCTGTTGATAGCTTTTAATGTTGGCTGATGCGTGCTCTGAATGCCGATTTCCAACTGAAAGCGTCCCTTCGGAACAGTCGCCAGAAAATCCATAACTTGTTCAGACAGTATATCGGCCTTAATTTCAAAGTGGAATGTTGCATTTGTATCAGCCTGTGCTAAATGCTGCATCATCGGCAGAAAGTATTTTTCGTCCAGATTGTAAGTACGGTCTACGAACTTCACCAACGGCACGCCTGCAGCAATAAATCGGTCCAAATCGCGCAGCACAAGCTCCAGCGGACGCTTGCGCACAGAGCGCGATATACCGGACAGGCAATACGCGCAATTAAACGGGCAGCCACGCGTGCATTCGTAATAAACTATTTTATGCTCTGCCAGCATTTTTTCCAGATCAGGATACGGGAACGGCAGCAGTGACATATCATCTATTACGGTAATGCCTCCATTCAGGTTCACCTGCTCCCCTTCGCGATACGCAATATGCTTAGGCACAGCGCCACCGCCGACCAAACACTGCAGAAGCTCGCTGAATACCAGCTCGCCCTCACCCTGTACGATATAATCTGCCTGCGGCAGCTCCGCAAAAATTCTCTCTGCATCAAATGCTACCTCCGGTCCGCCGATAACAATTGCTGCCTGCGGACGCAGCTTGCGCAGCATACGGATCAGCTTAAATACGAACGGCTTATTCCAGATATGCACCGAAAAGCCGTAGACCTGTGCCGGTACCGCCATAATTTTTTCCAACACCGCCAAAATCGGCGTGTTAATTGTTTCTTCTATTAATGTTACCTCATGCCCCTGCGCTTTGGCATATTCGCCGACATAGCGCAGACCAAGGCCGGTATGGATATATTTACTGTTAATTGCGCTTAATACTACTTGCATTTCTTTGCTCCTCAAATTTTTAACCACAAATACAGAAAAAGCTCTACAACCGAAGCTGTAGAGCCTAAATTTACTGGTGCCGAAGGCCGGACTCGAACCGGCACGAGCGTAAACCCGCTTGATTTTGAGTCAAGTGCGTCTGCCAATTCCGCCACTTCGGCATAAGTTCCAATCACTCGGAACAATAACAATTATACTCGTTTCTTAAAGCTTTGTCAATAGCCTTATTTTAAATTTCTTATAGAGTGGTTACTTTCCCAACAGCGCCTTCAGCTCCTTGAGCTTAGCAGCAAACCTCTGCAAGGTTACAGTTACAGGCTGCGGCGTATTCAAATCCACGCCGGCGTTCTTCAGGATGTTCAGCGAATAATCGCTGCCGCCCGCATGCAGGAAGCCCAGATATTTTTCCACAGCTCCCGCTTCGCCGTTTAAAATTGCACTGGCGAAGGCTGTCGCTGCACTGTAGCCTGTTGCGTACTTGTACACATAAAACGGCGTATAGAAGTGCGGGATACGGGACCATTCGCTTGCCAATTCCTTGTCCACAGTCAGCGCCGGCCCATAGTAATCCCTGTTGCTCTGCAGCCAGTATTCCTCCAGCTTTTCAGCCTGCAGGGAACGGCCTGCAGTGATTTCGCCGTGAATATATCTTTCGAATTCAGCAAACTGGACCTGTCTGTAAACCGTTGTGCGTACTGCCTCCAAAAACTGGTTCAAAAGATAAATTTTCTGCTCCGCCGTAGCATGCTTCAAGGTATGCTCCAGCAATAGGTTTTCGTTCGTTGTGGACGCAACCTCAGCGCAGAAAATCGTATATTCCGAATTAACATAGCTTTGTGCCTGACTGCTGAAATAGCTGTGCATAGCATGGCCCATTTCATGCGCAATGGTAGAAATGCTGTTATAGCGCGGCTGATAATTGAGCAGCACAAAGGGATGCACGCCGTACACGCCCCAGGAATATGCGCCGGAGCGCTTGCCCTTGTTTTCGTAAACGTCAATCCAGCCTTCGGTCATGCCTTTATGTAACGCCGCAAGATATTCCTTGCCTAACGGAGCAAGTGCCTCCTCAACCTTAGCGCAGGCCTCCGGGAAGCTGCAGGCAAAGCTGTCGCCTGCATTGGAAATAGGCATATACATATCATAGTAATGGAATTCATCTACGCCAAGTACATCCTTCTTCAATTGGATATACTCATGCAGAGGGGCAAAATTATCATGCACGGTATCAATCAGTCCGTCGTAAAGACTGGACGGAATATTATCCTCTGCCAACGCTGCTTCCAGTGTATCTTTATAGTTATGCACGGTAGCATAGAAATAACCGGTGCGTGCAGAGCCTGTGAGTGTTGCTGCCAACGTATTGCGGTATTGATGATAGGTATTCATCAGGCCGGTAAAAGAATTTTTACGCAGTACACGGTCAGGAGAGGTCATATTCAGCAGATAGCAGCCTTCGCTGACGCTAGTCTTGTTGCCCTGTCCGTCGGTAATTTCCGGGAACTGCATATCGGCACTCACAAGTGCGCGGAAGGCCGCTGCTGCAGTACCTGTTGCCAAATGGCTTTGCGCAAAAACAGCCTCTTTATCTGCAGACAAAACATGGTCTGATAAACGAACCATATTTTCAATATAAAAACGGTATTCTGCCAATGCAGGCTCTTCGTCCAGCATCTGCAACAGCTTTTCCTTGCCTAAGGCCAGCATTTCCGGCTCTACAAAAGCGTTAGCGTTACTGAAGGCTGCTGCCATACCTTCGGCCTCGCCTGCGAGCGCCTGCAGCTTCTGGTCCGTATTATCCGCATCCTGCTGCAAGCGTGCGTAAGCATAAATTTTATCCAACAGCTTGGCCAGCTCCTCCTGCAGCTTTAAGGCAGCACACACTGCGGCTGCAGTATTCAGTTTGCCCTGCATAGCCTGCAGCTGCGGCAGCTTGCTTTTATATTCTTCGCAGGCCGCCTGCCAATCCTTTTCACTGGCATATATATCGCTTACATGCCATTTGCAGGCTGCCGGAATCTGCTCTCTGGCAACATTGCTGCCATGAAGCGGAGTAGTATTTTTTTCTTCTGTCATTATCAATCAGCTCCTTATAAAACTGCTTATTTAGGCCACAGGCTGGGATTGCCGTATTGAGCATCCAGCTCGTCACTGAACCAGCGTCCGTTCAGCACATTATGAATGATATAATTTTTGCTTTGCTCATTGATGCTCTTGTCATTAGTCATCTCTGCCAAAATGCCGGCATAGCTTACTCTGCTGTTGATGCTGCTGATGCGTGCATGCTGACGGTTGGCATCCCATACAAGTTCCGGACGGTAGGTGGGATTCCATGCCTGCCACGTTGTTCCCAAAGCCGGAGTATTAGGATTACCGGTACGCACAAAGGCTGCAATCGAAGCAATAAATGCTTTACTCAGCTCCTTGGAGCCTGCCTGTTCAAAGGCATCGGTATTTTTGGTATAGCCGTAGCCCTGATCCGTCAGGAAGGGCTGGAAGATGCCATGCAACGCACCGTTACGCACCATATATTCCTTGCCGACAACGTCAGCAGTATGAGCAAAAGCAAAGCTGCAGACATACATATCTGCCTTATAATGCGGATACAAAACCTCAGCAGACTGTTGGCCGTTGAAGAAGCCATACAAAGCACTGCCGTATTTATTGGCAAATTTAAATTCACTCGTAGTCTTATAATCGTTATTGATTAAGCCAAGACGATCCTTAAAGAAAGGATCACGTGCAGCAAAGGAGCTGAACTCGTCAGCACTTGCCAGCATCAGCAGCGGTACGCTGTAATAATGCTTCGTAGCAAAGCCTTCTACCGGCAGCACCTCTCCATCGCCGTAAAGATGCGGAAATGCGCTCATGCGAATGACAGCGCCTGCCATCACCGGCGCCAGACGCTCTGCCGGCATTGCCTGCAGATATTGACGCACGGCCTTTTTATCCTTGCCGTTGTCACTAAGCAGCCAGTTTTCGGCGTTAATCAGATTATTCTGTTTACCGTCCTCTACCACCATCGGAGCTAATTTCTGCGCGATAGTTTTCTTGCTCTTGTCAGCATCGGCAACAGTCAGACCGCCGCTGAAGGAAATCGCTTTATCAAATTTATTTTTAAACACAGGCGAAATCAGCATCGCCATAACATCACGTCCACCAGCAGAAAAACCGGAAACAGTGATGTTCTTGGCGTCACCGCCGAACTCCTTGATATTTTCGCGTACCCAGTTTAAGGCTGCTGCCTGGTCAAGGAAGCCGAAGTTACCGCTCTTTTCCTTCTTGTTGCCGTCTGCCAGAGCAGGAAGATTATTAAAGCCTAAAAGTCCCAGGCGATACTGCACGGAAACATAGACCATGTTGCCTTCCTGCGCCAGCTTGTTGCCCTCCATCAGATGGCTGTTGCTGGCCTGATTATTGCCGCCGTGGATATAAACCAATACCGGCAGATTCTTTTCCTGCGTATCCGGGCGCACAATATCCAACGTCAGCATGCTCTCCTGCCCGAGCACCTTTTTGCCGTTGTATTGGATATTCGCCGGTGCAGCCTTGGTGCAGTCCAAAATTCCCTTATGCTTTTTAGCCTGCTGCGCCTCACGCCAACGGTCAGCGCCCGTCGGCTGCTGCGCATACGGAACACCCAGCCATTGTACTACCTGATGCTTGTCGTCATAAGCACCGGCAACAACACCCTGCTGGGTTTTTACTTCATTATTAAAATTGGCAGCCTCAGCCGCAGTTGTAAAAAAGCTTGCCGCAAGCAGCGAAGCAAGCACGTATTGTATCTTTTTCATCTGTATCATCTGCTCCCTCATAGAAATTTATTAAACACTTACTTTCTATTATAAAGAAGTAGCGCCAGCTTGACAAGCTACGGCACGAAAAAAGAGGCTGCCTTCTCAGCAGCCTCAAATAACTATTGTGATTGACTTTTTCAAATTACCTTTGCAGCGTAAAGAGCGCACAGGGTTTTGGCATCGTACAGCTCGCTGTCAGCGACCATGCGACGCAGCTCTGCGGGAGTAAAGGCCTGCACGCCGATGAATTCGTCCTCATCAGTATGCTGGGCAAACTTTTGCAGTCCCCAGGCCTTATATAAATGGATAATTTCATCAGAAAATCCCGGCGTAGTTGCAATGCTGATCAACTTCTCCCAATGCTCTGCGTCATAGCCTGTTTCCTCGCTCAGCTCACGCTTTGCGCATTCCAAAGTGTCCTCCTCCGGACCATGGTCAAGCTTGCCTGCCGGAATCTCCCACAGCAATGTACCAAGCGGATAACGGCACTGCTTTACCAGCACCACGCTTCCGTCAGCCAGCACTGGTACAATCGCCACTGCACCCGGATGACGGATATATTCACGCGTTGTATCATTACCGTTCGGTAGCGTTACGTGGTCGCGCTGCACCTTCAGCAGGCGTCCGCCGAAGACCTCCTCATTGCTTCCAGATACATATATTTCATCTAAAGCCGCCTCATGAAATTTTTTCAGCATTATCTTACCTCATTTCTCCTGCAGTTGCTTCAAGCTGCTTTTTATCTGCTCCGCACCCTGCAGCAGCTCGGTAGCACTTTCAAAGGCTGCCCTGCTGGCAGTTGCGCCTGCCGTCATGCGCACCAGCTCCTGCAGACGTCCGTTATAATCAAGCGTTGTCAGCTGCGTTACCGTGCGTCCGTCGGCACTTTGCTTTTCGATATGGATGTGATTATCCGCAAAGGCTGCAATCTGCGGCAGATGCGTAATACACAGCACCTGGCCGACACTGGAAATAGCAGCAATTTTTTCCGCCATCTTCTGCGCCGTAACACCGCCGACACCAGTATCAATCTCGTCGAATACCATCGTAGCAACATCGCCGCTGTTCATCAGCACAGTCTTAACCGCCAAAGCAATACGGCTCAGCTCGCCGCCGCTCGCTACCTTTTCCAGGTCATTCAGTGGCTCGCCCATATTTGCACTGAAAATAAATTTCAGCTCATCACGGCCAAGCGGCATAAACTTATCCAGCTGACCGCACTTTATCTGCAGCACACCGTTAGGCATTGCCAAATCGCGGATATGCTGCGTAATGCGCAGCGCCAACGCCTTGGCACTGGCCTCACGCAGCTTAGTAAGCACTGCGGCAGCACGTCCTAAACGCACAACCGCTTCCGCTACCGCCTTCTGTGCCTGCTCTAAAAGCTTTGCAATCTGCTGCAGCTGCTCCAGCTTTTCCTGCGTCCGCTGAAGATATTCCAATGCCGACTGCGTACTGCCACCGTACTTCTTCTGCAGGCGGTAAATAATATCAAGACGCTGCTGCACCTGTGCCGCACGCTCACCGTTAAACTCACTGCCTGCCATATATTCGCTCAGCTCCGTGCGGCAATCGTCCAAGCTAATCCAGGCACTGTCAGCACACTCTGCCAACGGCGCCAGACGGCTGTCGTAACGCGCAGCATACTGCAGCTGGTCGCGCACACGCGCCAGGCGCGAAAGAATTGCGTCCTCCTCATCAAGCTGCTGATATGAGCTGTCCACAGCCTTCATAATGCGCTCACTGTTCTGCAGCAAACGTGCCTCCGCCTCCAGACCATCTTCCTCGCCAGGCTTCAAGGCAGCGTCCGAAATCTCCTTGATTTCCCAAGCGTAACGGTCCAGCAGCAAATCCTGCTGCTCATTTTCCTGCTCCAGGCTGCTCAAATGCTTTACTGCAGCAGTATACTCGCTGTAAAGCTGCTTATACTCCTGCAGTGCCTGCGCCAGCTTCGGACCGCCAAAGGCATCTGTCAGATGCAGCGGCGCATCCGGCTTCAGCAAAGCCTGGTTTTCGTGCTGGCCGTGAATATCCACTAAACGCGCACCGATAGCCTTCAGCACAGCCAAAGGCACCTGCACACCGTTGATATAAGCGCGGCTCTTTCCTGCAGCGCTAATCTGACGCTTAAGAAATAAATCCTCCTCCGGCTCCAGACCGTGCTCCGTCAGCAGCGCTTTAAGCTCCTGCTGCCCGCTCACGTCAAAAACAGCCTGCACCCACAGGCCATCCGTACCACTGCGCACGTAATCAGCAGAAGAACGCCCGCCAAGCACCATGCCAAAGGCATCAATCAGAATAGATTTGCCGGCACCGGTTTCACCTGTAAAAACATTGAAGCCGGGGGTAAAATCAGCATGCGCGTCCTCTAACAGTGCAAAATTGTGAACATGCAATGATTGCAGCATAATCCCTTGCCTCGCTTATCTGTAATCCTTGAAGCGTTCCAGCAGAGTGATTACAGCTTCTTTATTTGGCAGAGCAATGAAAACGGTGTCATCACCGGCAATAGAACCAAGAATCTCCGGCCATTTCATGTAGTCTACGGCAAAGGCAACAGCCTGCGCTGTGCCCGGCAGCGTGCGGATTACCACCATGCTGTCGGAAGCACGCACACTGACGATAGAATCGTTAAAGGTACGCTCCAGACGCTCCATAGTCAGCATTGTACTGTGCTCCTTCGGATAAGCATAGTGATAATGTCCGTTGGCATCCGGCACCTTGACCAGCATCAGTTCCTTGATATCACGCGAAACCGTAGCCTGCGTAACATCAATGCCCTGATGACGTAAAGCGGAAGCCAAATCCTCCTGCGTTTCAATTTTATTGTTGTCAATAATCTCTTTTATTTTAGCATGTCTGGTCATTTTCATAGTCAATCACCTCTAATAGCAAAATAATTCTATATATCTATCCTGATGAAGTATACGGTGCCTTATCGTGCGCCTCCTATAAATTGCGCATTAATTTTTGTTGCCAAGTCTGATAATAATCGCGTCGCGTAAGTCTTACAAACTTCATCTCATAAGGCGATTTGGCGATATGCACACTGGTATCGTTAGGCACCTCGATAACATTTTCGCCGTCAGCCGAAAGCAGCATTTCCTCACTGCCGGGAATCGGCCTGAGCTCTATTGTTTCCGACATAGGAATAACAAGCGCTCTGTTCGTCAGCGAATGTGCGCAGACAGGAGTAATGACGCTGACATCAAGCTCCGGCATAACAAGCGGTCCGCCTGCTGAGAGAGAATATGCCGTAGAACCGGTTGCCGTTGCTATAATCAAGCCATCTGCTGCGTATTTACCTGATAAACGTCCGTTAATAAAAAGCATCATATGCGCCAGCTTGCTGAACATGCCCTTAGCCAAAACTAAATCGTTGAGCGCATGCGCCGTAGCAAGCAGCTTATCGCCGCAGATAACTCTGGCCTGCAGCAGACTACGGCTTTCCAGCGTATAGTTGCCCTGTGCCAGACGGCTGATAGCCTTATACATACCCTGCAAATCAATCTCTGCCAAAAATCCCAGCTTGCCGAAGTTGATACCGAAGGCAGGCACATCGAGCGGTGCAAGGTGGCGCGCCATCTGTAGCAGTGTACCGTCACCGCCGAGGCTGACACCATAGTCCAGCGTTTTCAACGTCTGCGGCTCACTTTTATTGTAGCTGCTTACGCCATACTGCTGCGCCACATCCACAGGCAACACCGGTTCAAGTCCCCAGTCCTTGCAGAGCTGAATAAATTCCGGCAGAGCAATGCAGACGTTTTCTTTACCAAGGTTGGGGAAAATCCCTAAACGTTTCTTTTGCATCTCATGCCTCTGTCTTTTCTGCTTTCTTATCTAAGTCGCCATGACTGCGGCCTACAAGCTGTGCTACCTGCTCGCTGCTTACGGCATCGTCGTCACCCAGCGTCAGGTGCAGCAGATATTCAATATTGCCCTCCGGTCCCTTGATAGGAGAAAAATCCAATCCGGCAATGCCGAAGCCTTCACCCTTGGCGAAGCTGATGACGTTATTGATAACCTGCTCGTGCACGGCAGCATCACGCACAACGCCCTTCTTGCCGACATTTTCCTTGCCTGCTTCGAACTGCGGCTTGATTAAAGCCACTACAAAGCCTTCGGGCTTGAGGATTTTGTGTACCGCCGGCAAAATTTTATCCAGCGAAATAAAGGCTACGTCGATAGTTGCAGCATCCACCTGCTCGGGCAGGCTGTCTGCTTCCAGATAACGCACGTTGGTGCGCTCCATGTTCACTACACGCTCATCGTTGCGCAGCTTCCACGCCAGCTGACCGTAGCCTACGTCAATCGCATACACCTTTGCCGCACCGTTCTGCAGCGCGCAGTCGGTGAAACCGCCGGTAGAAGCACCGATATCAGCTACAACCTTGCCGTCTACGCTGATGGGGAAAATCTGCAAAGCCTTCTCCAGCTTCAGACCGCCGCGGCTTACATAGGGTAGCTTGTTACCCAGCAGACGGATAGTAACCTCCGGTGCCACCGGTGTACCCGGTTTATCTATTTTCTGTTCATTGACCAATACCTGTCCTGCCATAACCGCAGCCTGCGCCTTGGCACGGCTTTCAAACATACCGCGGTTAACTAACAGAACATCAAGTCTTTCTTTTTTCACTCTTCTTCACCCTTTACAAATGCTGCAGCCTTGGCAGCAATGGTTGGCGTATCCAGTCCCAAATCACGGAACAGCAGCTTTTTGTCGCCATGCATAACAAATTCGTCAGGAATGCCGAAGCAACGTACTTCACACTGCTCCAACAGTTTATTTTCATTAAGCTCTTCAAGAATTGCGCTGCCGACACCGCCTGCCAGTACGCCTTCTTCCAGAGTAATAATCTTGCCGTAGCTTTGCGCATGCTCACGCAAGAGTTCAACATCCAGCGGTTTGGCAAAACGCATATTCACAACACCTGCGCTGATTCCCTGCGTTTCCAGCAGCTCCGCTGCATCAAGAGCAGTCTGCACCATGCTGCCAATCGCCCAGACGCAGACATCATTGCCTGTACGCAGCACCTCTGCCTTACCAATCGGCAAATCCTGCCACTGCGTATCCAGCGCAACGCCCACACCGCTGCCGCGCGGATAACGCACGGAAACAGGTCCGTCAAAATCCAGCGCTGTTTTCAGCATGTGCTGCAGTTCATTCTCATCCTTCGGCGCCATAATGGTCATGTTGGGAATGCTGCGCAGATAAGCGTAGTCAAAAACGCCATGATGCGTATAGCCGTCATCACCGACAAGACCGGCACGGTCCAGACACAGCGTTACGTGCAGCTTCTGCATGCAGATATCGTGCATGATGGAGTCATAAGCACGCTGCATGAAGGTAGAATAAATTGCTGCCACAGGCTTCATTCCGGCAGCAGCCATACCTGCAGCCGCAGTAACCGCATGTTGCTCGGCAATACCTACGTCAAAGAAATGGTCCTTATGCGCCTCGGCAAAAATATTCAAGCCGGTGCCATCAGGCATTGCAGCCGTAATACCAACAATTTTATCGTCGGTATCAGCCAGCTTGCTCAAGGTTTTACCAAAAACCTCGGTATAGCTTATGGGTGCATTTGGATTAGTAATCTTTTTGCCGGTAGCAATATCAAAGGGGCCGGTACCGTGGAACTTATTGGGGCTTTCTTCGGCAGGCTTGTATCCCTTGCCCTTTTTCGTCAGCACGTGTACCATAACCGGTCCGTCAATCTTCTTGGCAGCCTGCAGAACATCCAGCAGGCCATCCAGATCATGTCCGTCAACCGGTCCCAAATAAGTAAAGCCAAGCTCTTCAAAAATAGATGTCGGCACCATCAGGTACTTTACGCTGCCTTTCAGGCGGCGGATAGCCTTCAACACATCACTGCCGAATTCCATATTTTTGAGCCAGCCCTCAATATCATTTTTAATTTTATTATAGGTTTCGCCTGTACGCAGCTGATAAAGATATTCGCTCATCGCGCCCACATTTTTGGAAATAGACATTTCGTTATCGTTGAGCACAACAATCATATTTTTATGCAGCATACCGGCGTTATTCAGCGCCTCAAAAGCCATGCCGCCGGTCATGGAGCCGTCACCGATAACGGCTACGACATTATAGTCCTCGCCCTGCAGGTCGCGGGCGCAGGCCATGCCCAATGCCGCAGAAATAGAAGTACTGGAATGACCGGTACCGAAAGCATCATGCTCGCTTTCGCTGCGTTTGGGGAAGCCGGAAAGACCGCCGTATTGACGCAGCGTAGGAAATTGCTCCCTGCGTCCGGTGATAATTTTATGGATATAGGCCTGATGACCTACGTCGAAAATAATCTTATCTTCCGGTGTATTAAAAACCTTATGCAAGGCCAAAGTCAGCTCTACTACGCCCAGATTCGGCGCCAGATGGCCGCCGGTGTGCGAAATAACGCTGATTAAAAGCTGTCTGATTTCCTTAGCCAACTGCTCCAGCTGCGGCACGGAAAGCTTTTTGACATCAGCCGGTGAATTAATTTTATCTAAAAATTTATTCTCTGCCATAATTACTTCTTTCTGTCAGTCATCAGGCGAGTAATTTCACGTAACGGCTCTGCATTCTCGCCAAACATTTCCAGACATTCCAAAGCCTCTGCCACAGTCTTTTCTGCCAGCTCGTGTGCTGCCTGCAGACCGTACAGTGTTACATAAGTAGATTTGTGGTTCTTGGCATCGCTGCCTACCGGCTTGCCAAGCTCCTCCTCAGTACCTTCGACATCAAGGATATCGTCGGTAATCTGGAAGGCAAGTCCCAGCAAATCAGCAAATTTGGTAAGAGCCAAAAGCTGCTGGTCATTAGCGCCGGCCAGATGCGCACCGCCGCGGATGGCAGCAATAAAAAGCGCACCGGTCTTGCCCGCATGCAGTTTGCGTAGCTCCTCCGGCGTAATCTTTTTTCCTTCAAATTCCAAATCAAGGCCCTGACCGCCAACCATGCCAAAGTTACCGGCACACATAGCCATTTCACGTACAGTTTCAATCAGAACCTTAGGATCAACATTCTTCTGCTCCAGCATTACCTCAAACGCCAAAGTGAGCAGGCCGTCACCGGCAAGCACTGCCATGGCCTCACCAAAAACCTTATGGTTGGTCAGACGGCCGCGACGATAATCATCGTCATCCATGCACGGCAGGTCATCGTGAATCAGAGAATAGGTATGAATCATTTCCAGACCGCAAGCCACAGGCAAATAATTGTAGCCCTTGCTGCCCACAGCCTCTGCCGCAGCCATCAGCAGAATCGGACGAATGCGTTTACCGCCTGCCATCAGGCTGTATTCCATAGCTTCATCTACCTTGGAAATACCCTTTTTAGCAATTCTGTTCTTCAAATAGTTTTCTACAAGTTTTTGCTGGTTAGCATAATAAGCTTTAAAATCCATTATTTTACCTCCAAATCCTGGAATGTTTCTAATTTATAGCCAACGTCGTTACTGTCGGTAACAACGATTTTTTCAACCTCCTGCTTCACTGTTTCCAATCTGCTGCTGCAGACACGGCTCAGCTCCACACCGTATTTAAACACCTCCAGAGCCTTGTCCAAAGGCAGCTCGCCGCTTTCCAGAAGCTGTACCTGTTCTTCCAGCTCGCTTAAGGCATCTTCAAACTTAATGTTCTTTGCAATTTTTTTCGTTGCCATCCTTTACCGCCTTTCTACCTGCTGCACAACCGAGGTTATCACACCGTTTGCGACTGTTGTCAGCAGCTCGTCGCCCCATCTGAGGTCATCAACACTGCTTACCAGCGTATAATCGGATTTTTGGCTCACAGAATAGCCTCGTCCCAAAACAGCCAGCGGACTGAGGCTGTCCAGCCTTGCCGCCGCCAGTGCCAGCTTATGCTCATCCTGCTGCAGATGCAGCTCTAAGTCTTCACGCAGTCTGCGCGAAGCAGTATCAAGACGCTGCGACTGGTCGGCAAAAAGCCTTTCCGGGTCACGCAACGCCCACGAATTAACTAAATTATCCAATCTGCGCTGCTGCTGCGTCAGCAAAGCTGACAGCAGACTGCGCGCACGCTGCTCCAGATAGGCAACGCGTTGCTTATAGCCTTCAACATCAGCCACCACCAGCTCCGCGGCCTGCGACGGTGTCGCAGCCCTCACGTCGGCAGCAAAATCACACAGCGTAAAATCTGTTTCATGACCTACGGCGCTGACTACCGGAATTTTGGAGGCAGCCACCGCTCTTACGGTAATTTCTTCGTTAAAGGCCCACAAATCCTCAATAGAACCGCCGCCACGTCCTACAATAATGACGTCAGCCAGCTTTTTACGGTTAAAGAATTCAATCGCCGCAGCAATTTCCGCCGAAGCGCCCTCACCCTGCACCTTAACGGGATAAAGCAACAGCTTTATTCCCTGATTTCTCCTTCGTGACACTGTTATGACGTCACGCACAGCGGCACCTGCAGGAGAAGTAATAATTCCCACAGTGCGCGGATGCAGCGGCAGCTGCTGTTTACGTTCAGGCGCAAACAGACCTGCACGCTCCAGCTTCTGCTTGAGCTTTTCGTAAGCCTGCATCAAATCGCCCACACCTTGCTGCAGCAGTAAATCGGTATAAAGCTGATAAACACCGTCGCGTTCATAAACTGCCAAACGGCCTACAGCAACAACAGTATCGCCGTTCTGCGGCTGAAAGCGTAAATTAATAGCCTTACTGCGGAACATTACGCATTTGAGCACAGCACCGGCATCCTTCAAAGTAAAATAGCAATGACCTGAAGGATAGCGCTTAAAATTGGAGATTTCACCGACAACCTGCAGATTACGCAGCTCCGGCTCCTGCTCCAGTATATGCTTTATGAAATTATTTATTTCGCTTACCGAATAAACAGCTTCAGTCATTTTTCTTATGTAATCTCCAGGCAACAGCGGCACAGCCACTGGCATTATCACAGCTAAAGCGTCCTTCCGGCACCCACAGGCGCACACGGCGCTTCGCCAGCTTTTCTTCAACGTGTTTGCGGATATATTTGTTGGAGCCGACGCCGCCAACCAAAATCACATCTCGCACACCATATGCCGCTGCACCGTTACGCAGCAGACGGGCAAAGGTTTCCGCCAGCGTACGCTCCACGCCCAAGGCTAGAGAAGCAGCATTTTCCCCCGCCTCCAGCTTGCGCATAGCGGCAGTTGCAGGTCCCGATAAGCTCACATCCAGCTTACGCACGGACACCGGCAGCTCCAGCGGTTCCTCCGCCTGTTCTGCAAGCTGCTCCAGTGCCGGACCTGTCGGAAACTGCAGTCCCAGCGCAACACCGATGCGGTCCACAAACTGACCGGCGTGCAAATCGAGGCTGCCGCCAACCTGAGTCAGGTTATAACGGCTGTCCTCACGGCGTTCGCACAGCAGCAAATCGGTAGTACCGCCGCTGGCATGCAGCAGCAAAAAGCGCTCCGCCTGCGGACCGCCTGCCGACCAAAGACCGGCCTCCAGATGATTTTCCTGATGGCTGATGACCTCCAACGGCACCTTATAGGCAGCCGCCAGGCTGCGGGCAACGCTCATGCCGGCAAGAAACGCCGGCATATAGGAGTCCGCGAGCGGACGCGGATAACCGCTGACACCAATTGCCGCCAAGGTGCAATCCTTATCGGCAAAGACGTCCTCCACCAAGCGCGGCAGATTACGTGTATGCTGAAAAACCATCTCGGACTGCTGCAGGCCGCAGCGTCCCGGCTTAACGCTTAAAATCTGTCTGGCCTCGGCAAGCAGGCTGCCATCCTCCGCCAAAAGAGCGGCAGAGGTAGTATAACAGCTGGTATCAATGCCTAAATAAACCTTTTGGCTCATTTTCTTGCCAGCTTACCTAAAACACCGTTAATAAAGCGCGGAGATTCTTCGGTTCCATAAGCCTTGGCAATCTCCACTGCCTCATTGATAGCAACACCTGCAGCCAGGGCAGGCTTTTCATGGCGCATTTCAAAAACTGCTACGCGCAGGATATTTCTGTCGGTAGCAGGCATACGCTCTACTGTCCAGTCGGTTGCACAGCTGTTCAAAGTCGCATCAATAGCTTCTTTGTTTTCTACAACACCGTTAACAAGCACCATAGAATACTTCTTAACATAGTTTCTGGCACTTGCTGCCCCCAGCTCCTTATGCTGGTCCAAAGCCTTGTCTACCGCAGCCTCCGGATGCAGCTCCTCGTGCTCATCTAAAGCTGCGTCAACAGCCTGTTCTACCTCATTACCGGTAAAGTCTATTTGGAATAACGCCTGTAAGGCAACCTCTCTTGCAAGTCTACGAATCATTTGCACACTCTCCTTGTATAAAAAATTTTAATAAATATCTTGTATGATGATGGATTCAGATTAGGCAGATAGTACCTTATCTTTCGCCGCTACCGCCGTTATCTGTGATAACCCGGAGGGAGTAACCTATCCAACCACTCCAGCAAATCCTCTTTCTTATCCAGCTTGTTGCCGATAAAAAAGCCCAAGCCGATGCAGATCATCAGAAACAGTGCCTGGAAAAATCCCAGCCACAGCACAACCACGCCGATAAACAGGCCAAACACCGAGCAAAGCAGACGGCCGCGATAATTATTCCAGATATCATTAAGAATATCGTTAAACATAGCTTCTGCCTCCTATTCTTCCTTTGCTTTAATCTGTTTGAAGAACAGCTCTATTTCCTTAACCTCAATGCCGGTAACCTTTTTGATGGTTTCACGGACGTTGGTCTTAATCTCACCGGAGGTTTCCGGAATATTTATGCCGGGTTCAATCGAAGCATTAATGCGCACATCAATGCATTGATCCTCCAGCTTCACAATAACCTTTACATGATGGATGCCGTATATTTCCTGCGACAGAACAGCAATATAATCCTCCAATGCGCCCTTGCCTACAAGCACCTTGCCCTTATCGCTATCACTCAGCTTCAGCGAGCTTACGCCCGTCAGTCCCAGGCCGGTAATCAGCAGGCGTACGCTCACCAGCAGCATAATCACGCCGCCGACAGCATAAACCCAGTTGCCCGGAATATGGCTGATAAACGCTACCATACCGGTATCAGAGAAAACGCCAAGACTGCACAGCAGCGTCAGCACTGAAGCTACCGTCATCAATATCGTATACAGCGTCAGGATAATTCTATCCGCAATACCCATAACAGTTAATCCTCCTCTAAAAACTTCCTATGCTTTTCATCCATGTCTTCCTCCGGCGGCAACTCAAAATCATGGTTATCATGGAGATTAACCAGCTGCTGCTCAAAGGAATTGGCCTCCGTTGCTTCCGCACGCTTAGCCTGCGCCTGCAAAATTTCCGCCATATCCACATCAGATGAGCTTTCCTTTTCCAGCTCGCTTTCACGCCTCTTGGCCACGCCTTCGACATTGACATCGACAAACTGCACCTCGTAACCTGTCATCGCCTCAATAGCATCTTTAACCTTTTCCTGTACCTCCAAAGCAATCTCCGGAATGCAGCAGCCGTATTCAATAACAATATACACACTGGCATTTACCGTCTTGCCTTCAAAATGCAAATGTACGCCCTTAGAAGCGTTCTCCTTGCCCAAGAAGCGGTTAATGCCATCTGTCAGACCACCGCTCATGCCGACAACTCCCGGCACCTCCTGCGCCGCCAGGCTGGCAACGATACAGATAACCTCGTCGGCAATACGTATATCACCATATTCTTCCTTGTCCTGTGTTTCCGCTGCTTCGGCAGCAGCTTCAGCGGCTTCTGCAGCCTTGGCCCTGATAGTGTCCTTTATATTTTTTTCTTCCATATCCGGCACCTCCTGCTCGCTTACGCGCCGGCAGAAGCGCGACAACGTAATGAAGACAGTTATACATTATTATCTTCTTATTATAACACATTTTATACAATCCGTATGCATAAAATGTATAAAAAATAAGTGCTTAGCCTACATATGATTGATTCCGCTTTTCGCTTACAGTACATGAGCAATACAAGGGAACGCAATACTTCACATATCATATGCAACGCAAAAAGACCACTCCGCAGAGTGGTCTTTAAGAATAATTTCAAATTAAGTTTACAGCGCTGCTTTAACCTTTGCAACCAGGTTTTCAACAGTAAAGCCGTATTTTTCCATCATTACATCGCCGGGTGCGGAAGCGCCGAAGGTGGTAATGCCCAGAACATTCTTTTCAGTGCCGGTGTAACGGCTCCAGCCGTACGGCACACCTGCTTCAACAGCAAACTTGGTTACGCCTGCAGGCAGAACACTTTCCTTGTACTCATCGCTTTGAGCATCAAAAGCATCCCAGCAAGGCATAGATACAACGCTAACGTCAATGCCCTCTTCTGCCAGCTTAGCTTGTGCAGCCAGTGCCAGATGTACTTCACTGCCGGTACCGATCAGAACAGCCTTAGCCTCGTTCTTAGCCGGACTCAGTACATAAGCGCCCTTATGAGCGTTTTCATGGATTGTTGCTGCATAGTCATGCAGTACAGTCAGCTTTTGACGGCTAAGCAGCAGGCAGGTAGGTTTATGTTTGTTCAGGCAAGCCTGTTGCCATGCGGTAGCAGTTTCCAGAGCGTCAGCCGGACGGATAACGCTTACGTTCGGAATCAGACGCAGAGCCATAGTGGTTTCAATCGGCTGATGAGTAGGACCGTCTTCGCCCAGTGCAATGCTATCGTGAGTCAGTACGAATACAGACTGAATTCCCATGAGTGCAGCCATACGGATGGTAGGACGCAGGAAGTCAGCGAATACCAGGAAGGTGCCGCCGAAGGGAATGAAACCGCCATGCAGGGAAATGCCGTTCAAAACGGTACCCATAGCGTGTTCACGAACGCCAAAGTGGATGTTACGGCCGGTTCTGTCCAGCTTGGAGAAGTAACCGCCGGTTTTCATGATAGTTTTGTTGGACGGGCCAAGGTCAGCACTGCCGCCAACCAGCTCAGGCAGCTGTGCAGCCAGAACTTGGATAATATCGCCGCTTGCTTCGCGGGTAGCATTCTTAACGGTATCCTTGAAGATTGCTTCCAGAGCAGTCAGGTTAACCATGGAGTTGCCGGCAATGCGGTCTTCCAGTTCTTTAGCCAGCTCAGGATATACCATCTTATAGTCATCCATCAAAGCATTCCAGGCAGCTTCATTTGCAGCGCAGCCATCCAGCTTAACAGCAAAATGTTCTTTAACCTCAGCAGGTACATAGAACATTTCCTGCGGCCAGCCGGCTTTTTCTTTGGTAGCTGCCAATGCTTCACCACCCAGCGGCTCGCCATGGCAGGACGGGCTGTCCTGTTTCGGGCTGCCGAAGCCGATGTGAGTACGTACAATAATCAGAGAAGGATGCATAGTATCAGCCTTAGCTTCTTCGATAGCTGCCTGCATAGCGTCAACATCCTCGCTGCTTGCTACGCGCAGAACCTGCCAGCCATAAGCCTTGAAGCGGGCTTCAACATCCTCAGTGAAGGCAATATCGGTGCTGCCTTCAATAGTAATCTTGTTGTCATCATATAAGTAAATCAGTTTGCCCAAGCCAAGGGTACCTGCCAGAGAAGCAGCCTCGCAGGAAACGCCCTCCATCAGGTCACCGTCAGAGGTCAGACCAAAGGTGTAGTGGTCAACAACCGGGAAATCAGGTTTGTTGTACTTTGCGCCCAGCATAGCTTCGGCAATAGCAAAGCCAACGCCCATAGCAAAGCCATGGCCCAGAGGACCGGTAGAAACGTCAACGCCCGGAGTCAGGCCGAATTCCGGATGGCCCGGAGTCTTGCTGCCCCATTGACGGAAGTTTTTCAGTTCGTCCAAGGACAGGTCGTAGCCTGCCAGGTGCAGCATTGCATACAGCAGAGCACTGCCGTGACCCGGAGAAAGAATAAAACGGTCGCGGTTGAACCATTGCGGATCAGCCGGATTATAATTCATAAAGCGGTCCCAAATGGTGTACATCAAAGGAGCTGTACCCAGAGGGAAGCCAGGATGGCCGGATTTAGCCTTTTCTACCTGGTCTGCTGCCAAAAAGCGAAGAGTGTTTACACATGCCTGATCAATTTTCTGCATCGAGAAAACCTCCATTTTTCCAAAATTATCTAAACTAATTATATCATATTTCCCTATATTGTCTACACTTTTTCGTTAAAATTGTAAACTATTTACACTTTTAACAGAATCTCCAAGTGAAGATAATCGTATGATATTATTATTTGCCTGTGCTGCCGAAGCCGCCTGCACGTACAACCTTCTCCACCTTATCGTCATCGTCAACGGTCAGATAGTTGTAGAAAATGCCCTGTGCAATGCGCTCGCCCTGCGGAATCGTAACAGCCTCGGTACCCATATTCATCAAAGCCACCATAATGTGACCTTCGTTATCAGCATTATTATAATAATCGGCATCAATAATACCGACATTATTCACCAGCATCAGATGCTTCTTTACCGCCATGCTGCTGCGGATATGCAGGCCCAAGAACTCGCCTGTCTGCATATAAGCCTTCACACCTGTAGGCACCAGCACCAGCTTACCCGGCTCCAGTACAACCTCTTCGGCAGCGCTGATGTCATAACCGGCGCTGAACTGTGTCTTGCGCTCCGGCATCGGGAACTCAACATCCATATACCTGGCAACCTTTTCAAAACCACGTGTTTTCATTAGTAACTCACTCCTCCAATCTACAAAAAAGAGCTGTCACAAATGCGACAGCTCTTTTAAATTCACAAATTATTTTTGTACGCTCTTCATCAGAACAGCCTTGCGGGACAGGTTAATGCGGCCCTTGTTGTCGATTTCGGTAACCTTAACAACAATTTCATCGCCAACACTTACAACATCCTCAACCTTATCTACATGCTCGGTAGACAGTTGGGAAATATGTACCAGACCTTCCTTGCCCGGCAGAATCTCAACGAAAGCACCAAAGTTCATCAGACGGGTAACCTTACCGGTATAAACCTTGCCAACCTCAGCTTCGGCAGTAATGCCTTCGATCATCTCGATAGCCTTATTAGCAGCCTCGGTGTTAACAGCAGCTATAAATACGCGACCGGTATCATCGATATCAATCTTAGCGCCGGTTTCGTCAACAATCTTTTTGATCATCTTGCCGCCAGGTCCGATAACCTTAGCAATCTTATCAGGATCTACATGGATAGTAGTAATCTTCGGAGCATATTTGGACAGCTCTTTGCGCGGTTCGCTGATGCATTCCATCATTTTGCCCATGATGAACTCACGGCCGCGTTTAGCCTGTGCCAGAGCCTGGGTGAAGATATCCTTGTTGATACCGTCAATCTTAATATCCATCTGGATAGCAGTAATACCTTTTTCGGTACCTGCAACCTTGAAGTCCATATCGCCCAGAGCATCCTCCAGACCTTGGATATCAGTCAGAATAGTGAAGTATTCGCCATCCTTAACAAGGCCCATAGCAACGCCTGCAACAGGAGCTTTAATAGGAACGCCTGCATCCATCAGGGACAGTGTGCTTGCGCAAACAGAGCCCATGGAGGAGGAACCGTTGGATTCCAGAACCTCGGATACCAGACGGATTGCATACGGGAACTCCTCTTCGGAAGGAATAACCGGACGCAAAGCACGCTCAGCCAGAGCACCATGACCGATTTCACGACGGCCGGGGCTACGCAACGGTTTGGTTTCGCCTACGCTGTACGGCGGGAAGTTGTAGTGATGGATATAACGCTTGGTTTCCTCAGCGCCAAGACCATCAAGAATCTGTGCTTCACGCAGCGGAGCCAGAGCCAGAACGTTCAAAATCTGAGTCTGACCACGGGTGAACAGAGAGCTGCCATGCGGACGAGCCAGCAGGCCAACCTCGCAGCTTACCGGACGTACTTCGTCTAATTGACGGCCGTCAGGACGAATCTTATCTACAGAGATAGTGCGGCGAACGATTTTCTTAACCAGCTTTTGGGTGATGTAAGCAACGTCTTTAGCATTATCAGGATATTTCTCCAGGAATACTTCAGCGATTTCAGCTTTAACCTTAGCAACGTTTTCTTCGCGCTCCAGCTTGTTAGCATCCATCAGAGCATCTTTGAGTTTTTGAGCACCGTATTCTTCGATTTCAGCAACCATTTCTTCAGGCGGAGCGTAGAACGGAACTTCCATTTTCTCTTTGCCGATTTCAGCAACGATTTTCTCCTGGAACTCAACGAGTTGTTTGATTACGCCATGACCGAACCAAATAGCGTCCAGCATGGTTTCTTCGGAAACTTCGTTAGCACCTGCTTCTACCATCAGGATAGCGTCTTTGGTGCCGGCAACAGCCAGGTTCAGTTGGCTGATTTTAGCCTGTTCAACAGTCGGGTTGATGATGAATTCACCATCAATCAGGCCTACGCGCACACCGGCGATAGGACCTTCGAACGGAATATCGGAAATAGACAAAGCGCAGGATGCACCGATCATAGCGGGCATATCCGGAGCATTGTCGGGATCAACGGAAACAGCGGTAGCAACGATTTGTACATCGTTGTGGTAGCCTTCCGGGAACATCGGGCGAATCGGACGGTCAATCAGACGGCTGGTCAGGATAGCCTGCTCAGACGGACGGCCTTCGCGTTTAATAAAGCCACCGGGGATTTTACCTACGGCGTACATTTTTTCTTCAAAATCAACAGTCAAAGGGAAGAAGTCTACACCCTCACGCGGGGTCTTGGTGCCGGTAACGGCAACTACTACGGCGGTATCGCCATAACGAACTAATACAGCGCCATTAGCTTGTTTTGCAATCTTGCCGGCTTCAATAGTAAGAGTTCTGCCGCCAAGATCCATGCTGTAACTATGCATATCTTATGCCTCCTATTCTTTTCACACATTGTGTACCTGCATATTATTCGCCGTCAATCAGAAAAATCCTCTATATTTTTACGGCTTTTTAAAATTTTTTTGAAAAAATTTCTACAACAGACCAAAACAGCCGGCAGCTCTGCCCAAGGCAACACTGCCGGCCGTCAGAAATACATTTTTACGCCATTAAAAGCCCATAAAAAGACGCATAATAAACAAAACTATTGCGCCGACAGCAGCAAAGACAATAAACGTCGGCAGCAAAAAGAAGATAACTGCCACAATGCCGCACAAAATCAGAAAAGTAATCAGAATGCCGCTGCCGCAGCCAAAGGTATGTACCTTGATATTCGGCGGCACCTGCTGCTGTCTTTCATTATAAGCATCAGCACCGCTGTCATATACAGCGCCTTCCCTGGCACTTTTGTTTTCCTCTGTGCCTGCGCTCTCGTCTATCGTCACGCCCTCAAAGGTATCGCGCTCCTCCGGACTGAGCACCTGCGCATCAATCTTGAACTGATAATGGCAGTACGGACATTCCACTGTGCCAGGAGCAACCTCGTGGCCGCAAAAATCACACTTCATATTCTGGTGCCTCCTCTCACTGCAGCAGCATCAGCAGCAAACCCTCTTCGTTAACATAACGCGGGTCGTGTGCCTCCAGCTGCAAGGTTTCATTTAGCATATCTATCATCTGCTTCAGCTTTGCATGGTCGGTAGCACGGCACATAGCAAAAACCTGCTTTTCCGTAAAGGTATAAACATCATTCAGCTTAACAAAGCAGTACATAACCGCTGCCGTCCAATGCTCAAAATCAGCGTCTGTATTATCAGGCAAAGCATTGCCACGAAGCATAAAATCGCTCCACATGGTACGCATCAGCTGTATATCATAGGCAGAAAAAAGGCCTGTTCCTCTAAGAGATTCCAGCATTGCCGAGGTCTTGTCCTCAAGCAGCGCCGCAGGCTGATAATTACTTATCTGCGTACTGAAATTAAAGCCCTCCATACGCACATAGATTGCATACAAAACAGAAACATGGCGTACGAACATCGGATTACGGTTGATGAACTCCTCCCAGCTCATCTCGCCGCTTTGGCGCACGGCAAACCAGTCTTTCGCCGCACTGACAACCTCGAAAAACCGCTTACGCGAGGTCTGCGACATCACCAATCCGCGCAGGAAGTTCATCACCATAGTATTTTCATAAAAAATATGGCCCATGAAAATATAGCCTTCTGTGTCAATATTATCATCTACCGGCAGCATCAGCGTATATTTTTCATTGGTGAAAATATTTCTGCAGACATACATTCCCTCCTCCGTGCGTCTTTGCACATCAAAGAGAACCAGCTTTGCCTTAATCAGCTCATTCAAAATATCAACGGAGGTATCCATCTCGGAAGCATCTCGGCAGATTTCGTCACGGTAATGCTGCAAGGGCGTTTTGTCATCGGCAAGTAGGCGATAATCAAAGAGAAAATAATCCCAAAAGGTCTGCGAATATTCCTCCGTGCCCGGCTTTTCCTGAACTGTACCGTTCTGGAAAATACCGCCAAAGAGAAAATCTGCCCTTTCAAGATCGCGACGGAACTGCTTCTGCGTATAGTAGCTTTGCACATCATCCAACAGATTCTGCATTCTCTCGCCGATGTTCAGATACACCTTCGTCGGCAAATCCGGCGTGGAATACAGATTGTAACGGTCATGCCCAGGCAAAAAGCTGCCATCCTTGCCGACAATCTGCAGTTTTCCGTCAATCAGCAGCTTTGCTTTGGCTTCGGCAGGCGCATTATCACGGGTAATAATGCGTTTCTTTTTCATATATGCATAAAACTCCTGCATAACATCCAGGAAATGTGCGATGTTACTCTCCGTTGCCGGGAAGCCGGAAACATTGCGGCAGCACCAGCCTACGCAGTCAATAAAATCCTCACGCGACATATCACCGAGAAAGTTCTCGGAATTGCCAAGGTAAATACAAAGAATCGTAATATAATCCCAAATCTTGACCAGCTCGCCGTCTTTGGCTCCCTGCCAGGTTTTATAACGCAGGAAATCCTCAGCACAGGCTTGCTGCAGTACCGAATTCCATTCTTCATCCTGTGTATAAAATTCTTCTATCAAATCGAAAACATTAGTCATTTTTTCTCCATTCTCTGACGTATTATGGAGATATTATACCACACTTTTGTGGCTAATTTATGTTTTTTTGCGCCAGCTGTGCCGCCAGATAGATATCCTGCAGCGACACCCCCTGCTCCTGCGCCAGTTTGGCAGCGCTGTCATATTCCACATAACAGCGTTCGCCGTTCTCCAACAGGCAGCGCTTCACCGCCACATCACCGTAAGCAGTGTGCACCACATCCCTGCGACGCGGCAGCACAGTGCGTTCCATGCGCGCACGACGGATGCCGATTGTTGTCGTTTCCGCAAAAATCAGCGCTTCCAATTTCGCTCTGTCCTCCTCGCGGCAGATAACAGTAAGCTCCCACGCCGGACGGCTCTTCTTCATAAACACCGGTTGATAATGAGCATCCAACGCTCCTGCCGTCAGCAGGCGCTCCAGCGTGTAGCCCAAAAGCTCGCCGCTGCAGTCATCAATATCAGACTGCAGCTGGCAGATGCAATCTGTCTGCAAAGCATTGCTATTTACAGAGTTTTTTTTTGCGCGTTATCCTCAATCAGCAGCGCACGCAGAATGCTGGGGCGCTCATACTGACGCTTGCCTGCACCCAGACCGATGCCCAGAATTTTAAAGCTCTGCGGCAGCTCGTCCGTAGTCATCAGCGCAGCAGCGGCAGCTGCACCGGTCGGAGTAACAAATTCTCCCTGCACTGGCAGCAAGCGTACATTAAAGCCAAAGCGCTGCATAATATTTGCCGTTGCCGGAACAGGCACCGGCAACACGCCATGCTGGCAGCGCACAGTGCCGCGGCCCTCGCACAGCTCCGACACAATTACGTTTTCCACACCCAGGCTATCGGCACACACAGCAATCGCCACAATATCCACGATAGAATCAATCGCACCAACCTCATGGAAATGCACTGCATTCTTCTCCACAGCATGCGCCTTTGCCTCAGCATCCGCAATAATATCAAAAATATTCAGCGCCAATTCCTTGGCTGCAGCACTCATATCCGTAGCATCAATAATCGCAATAACCTCCTGCAGACCGCGGTGCTCATGGTGATGATGATGCTCATGCGGCACATGGCTGTGCTCATGTTCGTGGTCATGATGATGTTCGTGTTCGTGCTCATGGCTATGCACTACAGCATCGCCGTTACCATGCAAAAAGGCCATATCGTGGTCATGGCTAGCATGCTCGTCGTCCAAAATAACATCAAAATCGCAGCAGTCAACGCCTGCTTTAGACACTCTGCTGATTTTATACTCAAAGCCCTTTGCAGGAATACTTTGCAGAGCCTTATCCAGTGCCTCTTTGTCCGCGCCCAGGTCCAAAAGTGCTGCTACCAGCATATCGCCGCTGATACCGGCATTACATTCCAAATATAAGCTTTTCATAAATCTTCCTCCTAATCTGGAGCCTGCATACTCGTAGCAGGCTAATGCTAAAATTCGCTATAAGTACAAATTAATCCTGCTTTAAAGTTTCATTCATGCTGCCTGTACGATAGCCCTGCAAATCAAGTGCCACATAAGCAAAGCCTGCAGCCTTCAATCCTTTGTAAATCGTACTGCGCATCGGCTCCGCCACTGCCAGCTCCAGCTGTTCTGGCAACAGCTCAACGCGCGCCAAACTGCCATGCACACGCACACGGAACTGCTTAAAGCCCAGCTCCCACAAAAGCTGCTCCGCCTTATCCACCGCCGCCAGCTTCTCCGCTGTAATACGTTCACCGTAAACAAAGCGTGAAGCAAGGCAGGCAAAGGAAGGCTTATCCCAAGTCGGCAGCTGCAGCTTATGCGACAGCAGGCGGATTTCCTCCTTTGTCAGCTCTGCAGTGCGCAGCGGGCTCTGTACATTAAGCTCCGCCAAAGCCCTCAGGCCGGGGCGGTAATCGCCAAGGTCGTCCATATTCGAGCCTTCGCAAAGCACAGCACCGTTTTCCTGTGCAATGCGCAGGAAATTACTGAACAGCGTTTTTTTGCAAATATAGCAACGGTCCGGCGGATTTTCGGCAAACCCCGGCACCTGCAGCTCATCAAAATCAAAGTAAAGATGACGGATTCCCTTCTTCCGACAGAACTCCTCTGCCTCCGCTATATCACGCTGAGGCACAACTCCCGAGCGTGCCGTCACCGCAAGCGCCTTATCTCCCAAAGTCAAATGAGCCGCCTGCAGTAAAAACGTCGAATCAACGCCACCGCTGAATGCAACCAGTACACTGCCCAAGCGCCGCAGCTCTTGCTGCAGCACGGCAAACTTGGCTTCCGCCTGTGTTTCCAAATCTTTATCTTTTGGCATATTTTTCTCCCTCATAAATTTTAAATACATAGCTTGCGTTTCCCCCTTCCGCCTCGCTTAGCTCGGCACCTTCCCCGAGGGGCAGGCAAGAAAGGTTAGACTAGCAATTAATATATCGTGTAAGGAATAGCAATTTTAGCAAATGAGTGCCTGGAAGCACAGGAACAAGGGGACGTAACTTACTGTTACAATCTGACAAATTTTACCGAAGTTCCGTCTTGCTTCCGCATGAAATTTGCGTTAAAAAATTGCTCCTGACTGAAACGATATTTAATTGCGACGCACAACCCCCTTCCGCCTCACTTCGCTCGGCACCTTCCCTATACTAAGACCCATTTTCATAAAATGAAAATGCTGGTCGTGTTATACTCGAAGAGTGCAAGGAGCAGGCAAGAAAGGCTCAGTTAAAAGCCAACACGAGCAATTAATATATCGCAAAGCACAACCCTCAGTCATCGCCTGCGGCGATGCCAGCTCCCTTGCAGGGAGCATATAAAAGTTTATATCTCCCCTGAAAGGGGAGGTGGATGCGAGCTTTACGAGCAGACGGAAGGGTTGGATCTCACTTGCACGCCAGCCTGTTAATCTGCGTCGCAATAATCCCCGCGCCATATCCATTATCAATATTCACAACCGAAACACAGTTAGCGCAGGAATTAATCATCGTCAGCAGCGCACTCAGACCATGAAAGCTCGCACCGTAGCCAACAGAAGTCGGCACCGCAATCACCGGATTACGCACAAGGCCGCCGATAACGCTCGCCAACGCGCCCTCCATACCTGCAGCCGTCACTACACAATTTGCTTGCTGCAGCAAATCAACCTTATCCAAAAGACGGTGAATCCCGCTCACGCCAACATCGTAAAGCCTCTCCACATGCGTCCCGAAAAACTCCGCCGTCTGCGCCGCCTCCTCCGCTACAGGAATATCGGCAGTACCCGCAGTACACACAACAACACAGCCGCAGCGGTCCTTATCCGGGCGCTCCTGCTTCAGCGTCCGCGCCACCGGATCATAAACAATATCAGGCAGCTGCCGCCGCACCAGCTCATACTGCTCCGGCGTTGCCCGTGTACCGAACACCTCGCCCTGCTCCGCCAAAAGACGCTTATAAATATCCGCCAAATACGCGTCAGGCTTACCGCTGCAGTAAACAACCTCCGCAAAGCCAGTACGCTGCTCACGCGAAGTATCAAGACGCGCATAATTTAAATTCTCGTACGCCTTACGATTAAAATAACGCTCAGCCTCAGCCACAGACAGCTTACCGCTGCGCACCTGTTCAAGTACACTCCTGGAGTCCACTTTATACCTCCTTTTATGACAAAGACTTAGTCCGCTGTTCAGCAGACTAAGTCTTTCATATATAATATTAACTTTTTCGGTTTCAGTATAGCAAAAGCGCACAGGCTATTCAAGCAGCCTGCATACTAAATCACGCTTTTTTTACATTTACTGCTTACACAAGGTTCTTTACAACCGCCAGCTCCATCTTGTCCGCAGGCACAACCTCATTATGCAGCACAGGCATATTCTCCAGCGCCAGCATACGCGGCGGAATCTCCGCTCCGGTATCGGCATGCAGCTTCTGCAGCAGCTCAAAAGGATTGCTGCCCTGCGGCTGCGCATCATCAAGCGCTGCCAGCACACTGTCGGCAAATTTATACGGACTTGCGGTAGACAGCACCACGGTATAGGTTTCATCACTGGTCAGGAAGCGATATTTTTCCATCGCACGCCAGGCAACGGCAGTATGCGTATCCATCAGATAATGGTAATCATTATAAATACGGCCGATAGCCTCCTTCGTTTCCAGCTCATCAACCCAGGCACCGAAGAACTGACTTTGAATCTGCTTCAGATCATCGCTGTCAATCTCATAATGACCTTCGGTATTCAAACGCTTCATATAATCTGCCACACGCGCAGCATCATGCTCTGTCACACTGTAAAGCAGGCGCTCCAGATTACTGGAAACAAGAATATCCATAGAAGGAGAAACAGTTTTAAAGAACTCACGGCGTCTGTCATAAACACCGGTATTTATAAAATCAGTCAGCACATTATTGCTGTTGGATGCACACAGCAGTCTGTCAATCGGCAAGCCCATCAGCTTAGCATAATAGCCTGCCAGAATATCACCAAAGTTGCCGGTAGGAACAACAAAATTAATCGGGTCACCGGCAGTAATCTTGCCTGCCTTCACAGCATCTACATAAGCGCTGAAGTAGTAAACAATCTGCGGCACCAGACGCCCCCAGTTAATAGAATTGGCAGAAGAGAAGGTGTAGCCCTTTTTCGCCAGCTCATCACTGAGCGCAGTATTACCGAAGATTTCCTTCACGCCGCGCTGAGCATCATCAAAATTACCCTCAATACCGAAAACCTTAACATTTTTGCCTGCCTGGGTAATCATCTGCTGCTTCTGGATATCGCTCACACCCTCGCTGGGGTAGAAAACGATAATCTGCGTACCAGGAACATCAGCAAAGCCTTCCAAAGCAGCCTTGCCAGTATCACCGGAGGTAGCAACCAAAATAACAACCTTATTCGTTTCACCGGTCTTTTGCATCGAACGTGTCAAAAGATGCGGCAAAAGCTGCAGTGCCATATCCTTAAAAGCAGACGTCGGGCCATGCCACAGCTCCAGCACACCGGTGTTATCATTTACCTGTACCAGAGGCACAGGATTATCACCGAATTTTTCCGGCGCATAGGCAGCATTTACACATTCGCGCAGCTCGTCCTCGCTGAAATCAGTAAGATACTGCAGCAGAACATCAACAGCACGCTCCGTATAAGGCTTGCGCTCCATCGCCTTTATATCAACCATACGCATCGCAGGAATATTCTGCGGTACAAACAATCCTCCATCCGCTGCCAAGCCACGGGTTATCGCGTGTGCAGCGGAAAACAAATCAGTTTTCCCTCTTGTACTAACATATAACATATATTCAACCTACTTTCTTCTTTAAATTTTGACATCATACTGCCGTCAGCGTTAATAATACGCCTTCAGGCCAGCACAGTCGTATTTCTTTCAAACACAATTGTGCAAATAGGTTATCAAGACTATAATAGCATATTTTATAGGAAGGAACAAGAGTTACTCTGCAAAAATCAGCGGTGCCACCGTTGCAGCCGTAGCACGCTGCAAATCAGCCGGTGCCGCAATAATCTGCATACCGCGCTGACCGGCACTGATTGCAATCTCCGGCCAGTTATTGCTGGTTTCATCCATATATACAGGATAGTTCTTTTTAGCACCCAAGGGTGAACAGCCGCCGCGAATATAGCCTGTCAGCGGCAATACCTCCTTCAGATGCACCAGCTCGGCACGCTTATTGCCGCTGGCTCTGGCCAACGCCTTTAAATCAAGCTCGCCGTCACCGGGAATTACGGCAAACATAATGCCGTTCTTGTCACCGCGTACTACCAGTGTTTTGAATACCTGTGATGCAGGCATGCCAACCTCTGCGGCAACATGCACAGCATCCAGATGCTCCTCGTCCACCGGATATTCCATAATACGGTATTCTATCTTCAGCTCGTCCAGACGGCGGGCTGCATTAGTTTTTTTGTTATGTTTCATCAGGAAAAACCCCCTCTAAGCTAGAGAAATTACTTCATCTCTGTTATAATAGCACTATAGTAATGTAAAATGCAAATAAAATTGTGAGGACAATAAATTGAAGCTTAAAATTATCTGCGGACAGCTGGAAATTACTCCCGGCCGTCCTGATGTAAACTATAAGAAAATCATTGACGCTATTGAAAAAGCACGCAGCCTTGAGGCCGATATCCTGCTTCTGCCCGAAATGGCACTGCCGGGTTATCTTATCGGCGACATTTGGGAGCAGCAGACCTTTTTGGATGACTGCGCCTATTATGCCGAAAAAATCGTCGCTGCCACCGAAAATATCTGCGTTATCTTCGGCAACGTTGCCACCGAACCAGGCAAGTTCAACGAGGACGGACGCGTGCGCAAATACAACGCCGCCTTTGCCTGCCAAAACGGTAAGCTGCTCTGCGGTTATCAGGGACGCAGCTTCTTCATCAAGACATCGCTGCCCAACTACCGCGAATTTGACGACTGCCGTCATTTTTACAGCCTGCAGAAACTTTGCGCCGAAGAAGGTGCAAGCGTCAGCGAAGCACTGCAGCCTTTGGAAATCGTCATCCGAGGCACCAGCCTGCGCATCGGCGTCATGCTGTGCGAGGACGGCTGGACGGAAAACTATCACCTCAACGTACCGCAAACGTTGGCAGCCAACGGAGCACAGCTTTTATGCAACCTTTCCTGCTCACCCTACACGCTGGGCAAAAACCGTAAGCGCAACCGCCTTTTCAGTGCGCAGGCACGTACCGCAGGCATTCCGCTTATCTATTGCAACAACGTCGGCATCCAGAACAACGGCAAGAACATCTTCACCTACGACGGCTGCAGCTCCGCTTATAACGGTGACGGCAGTCTGGTAACCTCTGCGCCCATGTATGCCGATACCTTTTTAGAATTCACCTGGGATACAGAAGCAAACTGCATCATCCCCACCTGTCCGCCGGCAGAGCTGCCAAAGGAGCCGGAATCCGTGTATCGCGCTCTGCGCTACGGCACAGCCAAATTCCTGCAGCAATGCGGCATCAAACGTATGACCATCGGTCTTTCCGGCGGCATCGACAGCGCCGTAACCGCCGTTATGTATGCAGATATCCTGGGACCGGAAAATATCCTGCTGCTCAACCTGCCTTCACGCTTCAACTCCGCTGCCACCCGCAACAGCGCGCAGCAGCTGGCGCAGGCACTTGGCGCCAACTACGCCGTAATGCCCATCAGCGAAAGCTATGAGCTGACTGTCAAGCAACTGGAAGAAACTCCTATCACCAATCTGGCAGACGGTTCAAACTTCAACCTGCAGCTCAGCGGACTGATTAAAGAAAATATCCAGGCCCGCGACCGCGGTGCACGTGTCATCGCTGCTGCGTCAGCAGCCTTCGGCGGCGCCTTCAGCTGCAACTCCAATAAAGCAGAGCTGGCTATCGGATACGCCACCTTCTACGGTGACATCTGCGGCGCTATGGCCATGATTGGTGACCTTTGGAAGCATCAGGTATATGCCTTAGGCCGTTACCTGAATGAAGTAGTCTACAAACGCGAAATAATCCCAGAAGCCATCTTCACCATCCGCCCCAGCGCCGAGCTTTCGGATGCGCAGACAGTAGGCAACGGTGGTGACCCGCTTGTTTACGGCTATCATGATTACCTGCTGCGCGCCTTCATCGAAAACTGGCACAAAACAACTCCGGCAGATATCCTGCGCTGGTACAAGGCAAGCACGCTGGCCGCAGAGCTAGGCTGTACGCAGGAAGCGATTAACGAAGCCTGTCCCGATGCTGTTGCACTTATTGCCGATTTAGAGCGCTGGTGGAAGCTGTTCGCCGGCTTTGCTGTTGCCAAACGCATTCAGGCACCGCCTGTATTGTCCCTCACCAAACGCGCCTTTGGCTATGACCATCGTGAAGCACAGCTTACGCCCTATTTTTCGCGTGAATATTACGAGCTTAAGGAAGAGCTGCTGAAATAAGCAATCTATCCGGCAGAAGAAAAACATGATTTCAAATATTTTTCTTCTGCTTCATGATTAACAAAGTATATATTTTCTCTTGACATCTGTTTAATTAAATAGTATAATACCTTTTGTATTCGGGGTGTAGCGCAGTTTGGTAGCGCACCTGCCTTGGGAGCAGGGTGTCGCAGGTTCGAATCCTGCCACTCCGACCATGCGGGTGTAGTTTAGTGGTAAAACCTCAGCCTTCCAAGCTGATGTTGTGGGTTCGATTCCCATCGCCCGCTCCAAGTTAATATGGTTCAGTAGCTCAGTTGGATAGAGCAACGGCCTTCTAAGCCGTGGGTCGGGGGTTCGAATCCCTCCTGGATCACCATGAGAGAAACCCCGCAACCATGCAGGTTGCGGGGTATTTTTATGTGTAAAAAATAGCGTTTTTAAATTGTTGATTTTTTGCTGTTTTTCGCCCTGTTTTCGGCGATTTTTTTAGGCGCATTGGCCCCAAATATTTCCTTATCAGCATGACGTTTAGTGGTTGCTACTTTATTCCACATAGTTAAATTAAAGCTGCATTTTAGCATTGCTTGACATGTTCAAGCATTTTTGCTACATTAATCATTGACGGAAGAGTTCCGCATGTTAGCCATACTTTCTCGTCACTTTTCCAGACATAGCCTGCTCTGCACATAATACCGCCAGTACCTTTGCCCTGTTCGCCGTTAAACTTAACTTGAATGATGTTAGAGTTATCGCCTACGATTGATACTTCTGCGGTAGTCCCTTTAGGGAAATTGAGTTTTTGACATTCTCCGCTGTTTGTGCTACTCTTTTAGTAGATAAAGGAACATTTAATTTAGCAAGCACTATCTCGGCATCATCTCCACCTTTACCGTTGATGTCCAACGAAAGCAGACTGTCGGTGGTAGCAGTCGACGGGCGGGAGGAGCCATCATAAATCAATGTTCCTTTTATATTTGTCTTAATGTCTCCAAATGATATAATATAAATAAGGATGGTGATAAATCATGTATTTTCTCGGTGTAAAGAAATGGTATTATAATTGGGTATTAGCTCTTATCGCTGCAGGAGTCTTCTTCCCACTAGCTATTTACATGTTCTATCGCGTTCTCAAAGATATTTTTAATGCTGAAGGCGACCAAGTAAATTATGACTATCTTGTGGAAGAAGTCCGTGAAGAAGCACGTCTAAAAGAATTAAGAAAAACACGTGAAGCCATAAAACAAAATAAATGATTCTCATTCCCGCTCAACCCGAGCGGGTGCTTTGCCTTTATTAGAAGATTTTACAGCTACAGACGGGCTTGCTGTCCAAGAACGCTAACCCGGAAGAGATTCTCCCCAGCCACCAATATCCTTACTAGAAGCATCAATACTATCAGCAGAAATCTACAATGTAGTATCACGCAAGCCACCGATACGATTCCTTTTGTTATCATAAGCAACATGCAGCAAGAATTTTTTACCTGCAATAGCAGTAGAGCCATCATAAGCAGGATATTTTTCAGCAGTATAAGACATTTCCGTTCCTCACTTTCAAGTATCTAATTGATAAAATTAATTGTGCCCTTGATAGCAGCGATGAGGTCAGCACCGTTCTCAACTTTTTCCAGTGCTTCGTAAACATGTTTCATTTCCATTTCTGATACCTCCATGAGTATTTTATAAATTATCTTAAAATTATCCATGCTCTCTCCTTATAAAAATCTTGTAATCCTAAATACTTAAACAATAGTCACAACTTTATCTTTAAAATCATCTGTGGTGTGAATTGTAATCCATCTTTTAACAGAATTCGGCATATAGTGAAACCTTTTGTTATCAATAATTGCTATGCCAATTCCCTCTATTTGATAATCTCTATCAAGCACAAGAATAGTTAAGTCCTTAGTATGTGGCACTTTAAGAGAATCTATAATCTTATATTTAGTGCTCATTATCGGTTCCCCCCTTGCTTCAAGAATTCTTGCAATTTCAATTGATAAGTTTTTAAGTTTTGCGTTGTTACTTGAGTTTCCTCTATTGGTATTTTATACTTCTCTGACATTTTTAGCAAGTATTTTTGTGCATCAATCTCTCTACGCAATATCATTTCATCAAAAATAAGATTATTGTAATCTCCACGTCTATCCTGTTTAGCATGATACATTTCTTCAAGAACATCAGAAACAGTTGCGCCATCCCTTATGAAAGCGATTTTACTTCCAACTAAATATGAAGCATATGCTCCCTGTTTCTCTAAAAAGCGATCAGCTTCTTCTCCTCGTATGATAATGCCTCCATCATTCAAAAATTCTTTTACTAATTTATTATACGTCGCTTTATCAATAATCTGTTGTCCTTGAGTCCCTATACGCCGACGCTTTAGAATACTTTCTTTTAGCCTACTTTTCATTTCCCGCATTCCAGCATAACCACGCATATACTTGCGCCAATCCTTGCCGTCTTCCCACGCCTTCAAGCCTTTACGCCCCAGCACCTGTACCCTGCGTGATTCCGGCAAGCTATTCAGCCATTTATCGCCAGCTGCACGCACCTGGTCGCGCTGCTGCTGCATATCAACTTCGCCTTCAATGACTTCCACATACCGGAATAAGCAATGCGGATGTACCGGCAAAGGCGGCAGCTTATCCTTGGGATATATGCCGGCACCCAAACCATACATATCAGCTTTGGCGTACATGTCGCAGATGTCGAAAACAGGGTGACGGCTGCTTAATTTGAATTTCACAGCCACAATATCAGCGTCTGTTTTCATCTTAGCTATAAAGCCATCAGCCCATGCCCTCGCCATCTCGGTTCTGGTGATGCGTTCAGCAACATAGCGGGATTTTTCATTGACAGCAACTTCCACGGCCTTTTCAATAGCCTTTTCATTGCCTTTTTGCACTGCTTCCAGCAATTCATTGTAGGCTGCCTGCAGCGCCTTGTTAGGTGCGCCATTTTTGGCCAGACGATTGATGTTGTCAATGGCCTGCCTTTGCTCGGCCAATGCCTGCAGGTCGTTGCCTATAGCCACCCTTACCTTCTGCAGATATTTCGGTAGCTCCTGCCTGCTGATAATATCCTTGCCGCCGTTATGTACGTTCTGAGCATTTGTCTATAGCATTTTATAAATCGTTTTGTAATTTTTCTGGCATACGTTGCATTGCATAAATAAAAATTTTATATTTATCTAAACGAAACTTGCATCTTCTTCTAGCCATAAACGCCTCCTGCTGTTATAATATAAATAGAGGATGGTGATAGTTATGTATCTTTTCGGAATAAAAAAATGGTATTTCAACTGGGTTCTGATGATTTTAACTCTTGCTGTTTTTCCGCCGTTAACCATATACATGTTATACCGCATGATTAAAGATTTCTTTAACGAATCCAATAAACAAGCATATTACGACCAACTTGCCGAAGATGTACGTGAAGAAACACGTTTAGAAGAATTAAGAAAAACACGTGAAGCTATAAAGCAAAATAAATAATTTTCATTCCCGCTCATTTGGGCGGGTTATTTTTATTCGCCGGCGAACGCTAACAGCCTCCAAGATGCTTTTCAGCTTTGTCGCGCTCTGCTCTCCTGCCGTGCGGTGCTTCTTAGCTTCGTTGTTGAGAGTATTGATTTCGCCCTTGATAGCAGCGATGAGGTCAGCACCGTTCTCAACTTTTTCCAGTGCTTCGTAAACCTGTTTCATTTCCATTGTTCTGATACCTCCATATCATGGGCCTCCGCCCTATATTGTGCCCTCTCCTGGGCAATAAAAAACCGCCTGCGCTAAGCAAGCGGTTTAATCGTTTTATTATTTGTGTTTAGCAGCCCATTCGGCACGAGCCTGTTTTAGGGAAATCCCTAATTCTCCACCACCATAATCCGGTTCTAGTTCCAAAACTGCGTCATCAATCCATCCACATACTTTGCAGCCTAAGAAGCAGCAATCAAGTGGATTTGCACTACGTCTCGTAAATTCATATTGACCACAAACAGGACATAAGTGTTTCATTTTTTGTTTCCCTCCGCCTTTCTCTACGTTTCATAATAGCCAGCCTTGTCATCAGAAAGCGTACGCCCGTAAAGCTCCATTTCCTGTTTGGCAATACTTTTGCGAAGTTCTTCTAAAGTTAAATTCATGATTTCCTCCGAAATAACCGGCGGAGAATCATCAATCATCAACTCTCTTTTTTTCTGGTTTTCCACGATAATTCACCTCTTCAACAACAATACCGCTAATGCTTGCTATCTTCTGCAACGCTATTACCTGTGCGTCATATTCATTATATTCCCTCAATCTTTGAACCATTCATGATATCTTGCCATTTGCAAGCCAAAGCACAACGCTCACTAATTGGAGCGTTCTCATCAATTTCATCACCGAGTTCTTCAAGCTCAATATCTACCATTTTGTCAAAAATTGCTTCTTGTCCTTCCGGCGATAAATTATATGCTTCTTGAATAGTCATGCCTGTTTCTCGTTCAAAGAATTCAATTAGTTTTTGTAGCATTTTGAACCTCCGATAATAACGCTCCGAATGAAATCTTAAAGAATATCCGCTTGTTAAATTCCTAGCTATCCATGGAGTTTTTTAGTATTGCAAGAATTTTGTAAATCGCGTCAAAATCCCTCATAAATTACTCTTCAACTATTTCAAAATAGCCTTCAGGAAACCAACAAGTCTCGCCCATATCATTAGTAATTTTATACCAAGTAACACGCTTAGTTTTCCCAAGGGTACACTGCCCTAACACGTCATAGATTTTCCCCTGCGTACCAAGAGGGAAGTCACTAGCAATTTTCCATTTTACCTTCATTCAATCACCTACTGACCACAAGATAAATAGCTAATTCCTTGAATTAATATTATATCTTTCCGAAGTATTTTTCAAGGGGTTTTCTTTAGTTTAGGATGTCTTTCAAAATTTAACCATGATACGCTCTTTTATATAAAAAGTGTTATAATATAAGTAGCAGTATTACCACTACCGGTTTTGGACGTATACTGAGGGCTGATTTCATCAGCATGACGTTTAGTGGTTGCTGCTTCTTTTTTTGTTTAACATGGTCTTGATTGCAAATCAGTAACACTCATTTCATATAATAAAACAACGCAGAATGTACTCATCTTCTCAGTACATTCTGCGTTTTACTTTATAGGCTCAAAAAGTTTTTTAAAATCGTCCGTCCCTGCGGCGTCATAATCGACTCCGGATGGAACTGCACACCATACACCGGCAGAGTTTTATGTTGCAGCGCCATAATCTCATCCTTCGCCGTTTTCGCCGTAACCTCCAGGCATTTCGGCAAGCTCTCCGGCTCCACAATCAGCGAATGATAGCGCGCCGCCTCAAAGCCGTCCGGCATATCCTTAAAGATAGGGCTTGCCGCCGCTAAGTACACCTTATCCGCTTTGCCGTGCACAATCTCCGGCGCATGCACCACATTGCCGCCAAAGGCTTCACCAATCGCCTGATGCCCCAGGCAGACACCCAAAATCGGGAACTCACCGGCCAGCTGGCGGATAACCTCCAGACAAATACCTGCCTGCTTGGGATTGCCAGGCCCCGGCGAAATAATAATATGATCCGGTTGCATAGCTCTGATATCCTCAATCGTCAGCTTATCATTGCGCACAACCTTGATATCAGGATTAATTTCGCCAATCAGCTGATACAGATTAAAAGTAAAGCTGTCGTAGTTATCTATAATCAAAATCATTGCTTACTCCTCCTCTGCCGTCATGCGCAGCGCTGTCATGCAGGCGCCCGCCTTATTCACGGTCTCCTGAAATTCATTATCCAATACGGAATCCGCAACGATACCGCCGCCGGCCTGAATATAAACCCTGTCGTTCTTTTTAACCATAGTGCGGATGGTAATACAGATATCCATGTTGCCGCCAAAATCGAGATAACCCATGCCACCGCCGTAAATACCGCGGCGCTCCGGCTCCAGCTCGTCAATAATCTCGCAGGCGCGAATCTTCGGCGCTCCGCTCAGCGTGCCTGCCGGGAATACTGCCCGCAACGCGTCCAATGCGTCCTTATCGGCGCTCAGCTGGCCTGTAACCTTGCTCGTGATATGCATAACGTGCGAAAAACGCTTAATCGCCTTGTAATCGCTCACCTTGACGCTGCCAAAGTTGCAGATACGGCCCACATCGTTGCGCCCCAAATCCACCAGCATATTATGCTCCGCGATTTCCTTGGCATCTGCCAAAAGCTCCTGCTCCAGCGCCAAGTCCTCCTCACTCGTACGTCCGCAACGGCGTGTGCCGGCAATAGGCATGCTGATGACCTTTTTGCCTACAACCTTCACCAAAGTTTCCGGCGAGCTGCCGGCGATTTCCATATCGTCATTATGTAAAAACACCATGTACTGCGAAGGGTTCGTCGTTCTCAAATAGCGGTAAGCGCTGAAAAGGCTTTGGTCATAGGTTGCGCTGAATTTTTGCGCGTAAACAATCTGAAAGGCATCGCCGTTTTTGATATATTCCTTGCAGCGGAGCACATTTTTATTATACTGCTCACGGCTCTGGTTACTGGTGAACTCGCCCAGCTTAGCCTTTACAGGCTTCTTCGGCTGCACAGGCTGCAGCAGCATTTCCTCCATCGCCGCAATTTCACGCTCTGCTTTAGCGTAATTGATGGCAGCATTATCCGTTTTGACATTCACAATCAGGAAAATCTTCTGCTTGAGATGGTCAAAGGCAATCAGCTTATCAAACAGCATTAAATCAACATCGGCAAATTCCGCCTTGCGCTCTTTATTCACACGCATATCCGGCTCGCAGTAGCGCATAAAATCAAAGCCAAAGGTGCCTACAAGACCGCCGGTAAAGTTAGGCAGGCCATCAATCTGCGGTGCCTTGTATTCCTCCAGAATATGGCGGATGCAGCCCAAGGGATCGTTTTCCTGATACTTCACGGCAGCACCGCTGATGATTTCCGCATTACCGTCGGTTATTTTCAAACGCAGCACAGGATCATAGCCTACAAAGGAATAACGCGCCCAGTGCTCACCGCCCTCAATGCTTTCCAAAAGGAAGTAGTTGCGGCTGCTGCGTCTTACATTGTCCAAAAACGTCAGCGGCGTTAGCATATCCGCTAGGCATTCCTTAGCTACAGGCACAGCCTTGTAGTCCTTTGCATACTGCATGACCTGCTCCAAAGATAAATTCAACATTTTGTCACCTCATCTGCTTATTTTCACCCGTGTCAACAAAAAAAGCCTGCCCTCGTACTGCTCGCTTTGAGCAATATCAAGGACAGGCTATAAATACTTATACCTGTGGTACCACCTTGCTTCGCCGTACATCGGCGCTCTCTCGCAGAATGCTGACACATTCCTCACCCTTAACGCCGGTGTAACGTTGCCGAATACTCTCGCCTAAGCGATTTGACAGCACCCTCAACGGTCCATTTATCAGCCTGCATCTCTATCCGGCTTCCACCTGCCCGAACTCTCTGTAAGCGCATCTGCTGACTTGATCTCCGTCTCAACGGTTTGTGGTCTTTTTTGAAGTTGTGCCTAGTGTATCACTCTGCATTAATAGTGTCAAGAAAATATTACACTTTGCATACTTCTGATTATTTTGCAGTAAATAATGTAAAGCAGGTTACAGTTTCAAAATAACTGCGCAACAGCAAGCAATGTATATATTACGCAAGTTTTTCTTCTGCATGAGAAAAACTCACTCAAAACTCAAAATTTTTCTTTTCTAAATGAAAAACTTCTGATTTTTAAGCATTGTTTCTTCTGCAGGCGAAAAACTTTTGGATGTAGGAAGCAATATAACTGCTTGACTCAATTTTCTTCCAAAAGAAAATCTATGATATTCTTTTGCTCAATCCCATCCTCACCCATAGGGAATTCATCAAGAGTAAGCACATACTTCGGATAGCTGTCATTAATCTTTTTTAGCGGAGCAAACTCACGCTCATATGTTTTTTCATCTAAAACCGTTGCTGATACTTGATAATAAATGCGCTTATCCTCTTTTTGAGCAATGAAATCTACTTCGAGCAAATCTAATTTGCCTATGCTGACCTGATATCCTCTTCGCAAAAGCTCCAGATAAACAATATTTTCAAGAATATGTCCGATATCGCGAGTGCGTTCACCCAATAAAAGGTTACGCAAGCCTATATCAACGATATAATATTTTTCCAGTGATTTCAAAAACTCTTTCCCTTTGATATCATAGCGATTTGCTTCATACAAAATAAAAGCATCTTTTAGTGCTCTAATATAGTTATCAATAGTCCCTGATGTAGTCCTTCTGCCATTACTGTTCAAGGTATCAGCTATTTTTTTAGTTGAAACTATATTTCCTATATTATCAAATAAAAATCGTATTACATCTTCTAAGAGCTTTACGTCTGAAATCCTCTTGCGTTCAACAATATCCTTAAGTAAAACAGTGTTGAATATACCTCTAAAGTATTCCAAGCGAACTTCTTTGTTATCAATAGTTGCAGCATAAGGAAAGCCACCATTAAGATAATATTTATTAAACGCCGTCTTTTTATCTCCACCGACTAATTCCCAATACTCCTTAAACGACAACGGTAGTATGCTCAGTTCAATATACCTTCCAGACAACAATGTAGATAATTCACCAGAAAGCAAATATGCATTAGAACCAGTAATATAAATATCTACATCATCACGTAAGAACAAACTGTTGATAGCCTTTTGAAACTCAGGAACAATTTGTATTTCATCTAAGAATATGTAATTTTTTTCATTAGGGGATAAGTTTTCCAGGATATGATTATATAAAGCATGATAATCCTTAAGACTTTCCCAACGCAAATCTTCAAAATTTATATATTGACAGCATGAAGGATGCACACCGCTGCTTACTAAAAAATCTCTATACATTTCCAGCAGTGTCGACTTACCGGAACGACGCACACCTGTAATAACCTTGATAATCTTTTTATCTCGCATCAATTTTAGTTTTTCCAAATATGTCTGACGTACAATCATACAAATCCTCCTCTCCCAAACTAGCATTATACTTCTTTGTCCTTTATATCATAACAGAAAGGATAATCCTACGCAAGTTTTTCTTCTCCATAAGAAAAACTCACCAAAATCTCAAAGTTTTTCTTTTGTAAACAAAAAACTTCTGATTCTTAAGCATTTTTTATTTCGTAGGCGAAAAACTTTGGAGTTAAAAATTTCTTTATACAAGTGAAAAAAGGCGGCGCAAGCGCACCGCCTCAAGGCTTTAGGTTAATTTTACTATTTCATACACGCATCACGCGGCAGTCCCAGCTGCTCGCAGATATCGCCCCATTTTTGCTGACGTGTCTTCATTGCCAGCAGCTCCTCCACGCTCTTGTCGCAGTGGCGCGCCAGGAACATTGCACGCTTCACCTGATGCGAAGCGTAACCCATACGCATGTATTTATCCACCAGCTTTTTATCCAGGCCGAACAAACGGTGAATGCGGTCAACCTTGTACTCATGCTCGGCACGCGCCAGCTTTTCCGGCGTCAGCCCCAGCAGATAATCAACGCGCGTCCACACGTATTTATCGCGCAGCTGCGCAACCTCCTTCACCGGCTTTTTCGCTGCATAGGCATGCAGGCAGAGCTTTTTCAGCTCCATATAGCTGATGCCGCTGTCAAAAAGCTCGCCAAGCTCTTCCTTGTCAAAGAGAAAGCTGTCATGCAGGCCGTTCACTGCCTTTTCCTTATCCATAGGCTTCTTGCCTGCAGCGCTGGCAGTTGCTCCGCCAACAACAAAAAGACCGCAGAGCATCAGGCAGATTAAAAGTGTTATCTTTTTCATTTTGCACCTCCGAGGTAAGTCAGCAATAATACTCAATCTCACCAAATCTTTCAATCCAGGCAGAAATAATATCTTCACTCTGTGCTTCAATCATTTCAACCAAACGATTAAGTATTTTAGAAGGAATTCTTTTGTCGTGCGGATTTGCTATCATAGCCCTTTTGCTTTGAGTTATCCATATTTTGGTTGCATCTGCATGTGGCATTCCATCGGAAACATGCACATGAACAGGCTCCAGCGGCAATCCTTCATTAGACCAAAAATATACTCTATAGGGACCAAATCTAAGCAGTTGCGGCATCTGATTGAAACCCTCCAATTTGCGAATATTTAATTATCAAATGAGCATTTTTTTTGATTCTTGCTAAAATTTTCTCCTGTTCATCTTTTGTATAGCCAATTACATCTTTGATTTCGTATTTCGGTAAAACGCATAAAAGGCTGTGAAATCCATCTTCTGCATCAGGTGTTTCCACGTATACTAAAACAGTACCGTCCGCTTTCATTTCCGAATGCGTATATTCAGTTCCATCATTTAATGTCAAATATGGATAAATCATATTAAGCACCATCCTTTCATACGTATTATAGCATATCTGTAAGTTCAGAAAAAGCTATATAAAAGTGGCGGCGCATTTGCGCCGCCGTAAAGGTTAAGTGTTAGAAGCTATATTCGTAGCCAACCATGAAGTTACGGCCCAAGGAATAAAAATTCGATGTGCTGTTGCTTGTAATATCTAATCTGTCAAATATGTTGTTAATGTGCAAAAATGCCTTTTGATTTTTCTCGGGTGCATAGGTAAAATGCAAATCAGTAAAGCATTGCGGCTTGATTTCTCTTTGAGGTTTGGTGATAGAGGCTCTGGTAGACATCCTGTCGCCTACAAAGTTCACGGACATGCTGGCAGCAAATTTGCTTTGCGTATAATCAACAGCACCCTGCAGCTGATATTTATTATAAATTTGATGCCAATCCATATCACCGTAGTTATGAATATTTTGAGCTTTAGGATTTTGGTAGGTAGCACCCCAACGTGTAGACCAATTATCATCATGCTTTATTGCATAAGATAACTCAACACCGGTGTTTTTAACATCTTCGTTGAAATAATCTACTTCATCAATAGCACCATCTTTATCATATTTTACGTCTGCATCTATAGAATCCTTAATTTTATAATTAAACACTGCAAAACGCAAATTGCCTTTACCGATGTTCGATTTATAACCGATCTCATAATGTGTTCCCTGCTCAGGTTTTAAATCAAGAGCAGGATTCATATTACCGTTACCGAAAAGCTGAGTCAAATTAGGCAAACGGAATGATTTACCAATCTTTGCATAAAAACTGCTCTCATCGTTCACCTTATAAATATATTGCAATTCAGGAGTGAATTTGCTTAAGTTATCATTGTGGGTATATTTGCTGTTACCGGTTTTATTATCCTTTTGGTAGCCGTCACAGCCTGTTGCCCACGTTTCACGGGCATTAAAAATTAAATTGGAGTTATCTGATACCTTCCAATCATAAGAAGCATAGACAGAATAGTTATCACGTTGGTAGGTGCTATTATTATTTTTGCTAGAAGAGAATAAATCCATATCTTCTTTTTGATAACCGGCACCGACTAACAATTTGTTTTCACCCATATCAAAGGTTTTTTGTAAATCAATATTGGTATTGTGTCCTTTGCGCCAGCTGTAAGGAGATTTTGCGGACCAGGAACCTTTCGCAAACTTAGACTGATTATATGATTTTTCCTGAGTTCCGTAAGACAGATTAGCTTTCAATCCATCTTTATCGTATTGAAGCAAGAACATATTGTCGGTATCTTCGTAATAGTTATTTTGCGTACGTCGCCGGACAAAGCTTTTTTCTGCCAGTATTCATGCTTGTTGTTTGAATAACTATGCGTAAAGGTTAAACCGTCAATCATTTTCCAATTCCACAAAACACTCTTTCTATCACCCTTACCATAATCATAGACAGTAGTCTTAGCGGTCGGTTTACCTATATAGCCACTCATATTATCGGCTTTACCACGCTTCTCATAGCCGGCAACAATGTTAAATTTATCGGCACCGACACTTACATTATAGCGTTGCTTACCAAAATTGCCCGCAGCAACTTTAACAGTATTGCTCATTGCTTTCTTGGTAATAATATTAATTACACCGCCGGTAGCTTCACTGCCATATAAAACAGAGCCACCGCCCTTTACTACCTCAATTTTTTCAATGGATTCAGTCGGAATATCCTCCAGGTTATACTTACCGTCCTGATTCATCGGAACGCCATTAACCAAAACCAATGTGCCCTTTTCAACGCCACGAATCATAACCTTACTGGTCATTGTACTCATGCCGGTACCGTTGAAACCTTGAGATTGTGTATTAACACCTAATGTGTTTTGCAATACATCATATGCATTGGCAGCACTGCTTTTTTCAATTTGCTCTTCAGAATAAACCTCAACAACAGCCGGAATATCCAAATCCTTTTTTTCGGTTCTTGTTGCTGTTACAACCATTTGGTCCAACGAATACTCCTGCAGCTCTTCGGCAAAAGCAACTGCACTGCTCATTACCGTACCGGTAATCAGAGCGGTCATTAATAAGCCTTTTTTCATCTTCATTTTACTCTTGCTCCTATCAAAAAAATTATCGGAAAACCTCAGTATATCCAATCTTACATAGTCACATACCGCAAGTTTCACAATAGCATGGCAATACCTATATAATTGATTGCCTAAATAATATTATATCTCATATTAACCCATTTGACTACTTCATAATGAAAATCCAGCAAAAAAATTTACAGACGAAAAAGGCGGCGCAAACGCGCCGCCGTAAGGGTTAAGTGTTAGAAGCTGTATTCATAGCCAACCATAAAGTTAATACCTGTGGTATAGTAGCCATAGGTTGTTTCATCAGGGCCTTTAGAGGTAGTGTAATCTTTTCTGTCTAACAAGTTATTGATATGGAGGAATGCTTTCTGATTTTTTTCAGGAGCATAGGAGAAATGCAAATCAGTGTACAGCGCAGGTTTCATTCTGTCATGAACAGCAGAAGTGCCATCTGTTCTCATCCCAATGTAGTTAGCGCTCAAAGCACTTGCAAACTTGTCTGCATGATAATTTATGCCCATGTTGAATTGGAACTGGTTGTTGTATTTAATCCATTCACCACCTGCACTGCTGCTGGTTTTGAAAGATTTTTGCTTCGGATTGCTGTAGGTAACACCCCAGAAGGAATCTAAATTATCGTTATGTTTAACATTCAAAGACAGCTCAACACCGGTATTTTTAACGTCAGTATTGCTATAAATCAAATTGCCTTCTGCCGCAGTACCGCTAATGCTTTCAATAGCGTCTTTGACATCATAATTGAAGACTGCCAATCTCCAAGAACGGTTTGCTTCGTTGAGCTTATAACCCATTTCATAGTGTACGCCATGCTCCGGTTTCAAATCTACAGACGGTAAAATAACGCTGCCGCCAAAGATTTTAGTCAGCTCCGGCAATCTGTAGGATTTACCTGCTTTAGCATAGAAGGAGCTGTTGTCAGTCAAATCACGGATATACTGAATTTCCGGAGTGAATTTATTCTGATTCATCTGTACAGTTTTAGTGGTAATGCCTGTGCTCAAATCGGTATTATCGCCTTTAGCATTTCTTACAAAGGTTTCACGCAGGTTAACAATCAGCTTATCGGCATCAGTCATCTGCCAATCATAGGATGCATAGAGAGAGTAAATATCACGATTATAATTGCCGGTACGCTCCGGTTTAGCAGGAGTGTTACCCATTTTCTTAGCTGCAGAACCATAAACATCCAGCTCCTCACGTTTGAAGGATGCACCTAAAAGGAATTTATCTTTCTCGTTAACATCAAACACCTTCTGCACGTTGAGATTGGTGTTGTAGCCTTTACGCCAGCTATATTTAATTGCTTTACTAATTGTACCATCTTTCTTCCAGGTAATCTGGTCATAATTTCTTTCCTGAGTACCATAAGAAAGGTTAGAAGTAAAGCCATTCTTATCATCAATAGCTAAAGCAAAGGTATTATTATGGTCATCATATTCTTTTCTTTGATAAGGACTCTTAAGATATGTGTTGTCGATTACATCCATCACATTATTGTTCTCTACATAATTATGTGTGAATTTTACGTTGTCGTTAATATTGTAGTTCCACAGAATTCCCTTGCTTTCGCCCTTAATATAATCATAATGACGATAAGAGGTTTTGCCCATAGCAACATTTTTTACAGTAGTAGTCATGTTGGCAATCTTGCCACGGTTCTCCAAGGAAGCAGCTGCGTTAAATCTGTCTGCACCTACAGATACGGCATAGCGCTCACGGCCATAATTGCCGGCAGAAACCTTCACACTGTTTTTTACAGTATTTTTGGTGATAATATTAACAACACCGCCAGTAGCCTCAGAGCCATACAATACAGAACCGCCGCCACGAACAATCTCGATTTTCTCAATCATATCAGACGGAATATCTTCCAGGTTATATTTGCCATCCTGGTTCATCGGAACACCGTCAACCATAACGAGAGTGCCTTTATCTACGCCACGAATAATAATTTTACTGGTCATAGACCCCATAGCTGCACCATTAGGACCTTGTGCGCTTGACATAACGCCTAAAGCATTTTGCAATACATCATAAGCAGAACCAGCACCGCTGTTTTCAATTTTTTCTTTAGTAACTACCTCTACAGCAGCAGGAGTTTGCAAATCCTTTGTTTCCATTCTCTGTGCTGTAATAACCATCGGGTCAAGCGTATACTCCTGCAGTTCCTCGGCAAAAGCAGCTGCACTGCTCATCAAAGTACCGGTAATCAACGCCGTCATCAATAAGCCTTTTTTCATCTTCATATTTACTCATACTCCTATTAAAAATATTTATTGAAAAGCCCTCACACATCCAATCTTTCATGGTCATATGCACTGGCTTCACAATAGACAAAATAGTATTTATACACCAACTCATCTAGTTAACATTATATCTTATTTTAAACCATATAGCTACGCTATACGCAAGAGTTTTATGAAAATTTTTTATACAAAAAGGCGGCGCTTGCGCACCGCCTCAGCTGTTTTATTAAATTAGAAGGTATAGTTATAGGTCAGCATCCAGTTAAACGGCATGCCCCAGTTTTCATACTTGTTAATAGTATCATCTCTGTCAAGGAGATTATTTAAGGTCAGGGATGCGGAATGATGCTCATCAGCTTTATAGGTGAAGTTAGCATTCAACAGACTTCTGTGCGGAATGCTGTGATCGCTGCCTTTAGAGCCTAAGCTGTTATAATAGGAGCTTTCACGTTTGCCCAAATACAGGAAGTTCAAGTTGCTGGACAGCTTGCCGACAGTATAATCAATACCTGCAGTCAATTGCAGCTTAGCATCAGATTGCTTGTAGAAATCCTTGCCCTCTTCTTTAGTTTTAGGATTGGAGAAAGCAGCGCCTAAATTATAGCTGAACTGATCGCTGAGATGCTTTTTATACTCAATTTCCAAACCATCATTTTTGAATTTGCCGACATTCTTCAGAACCTTATTCGGCAGGCCGATATCAACCCAATCAAACTTAGCATCTATATCCATATGATATACGCCGGCCTTTACGGATGCTGTGTCAGTGATGTGCTTGATACCGGTTTCATAGGTCCAGCCCTCTTGCGGTTTTAAATCACCAACACTATCTCCCGTATGAGAGAAGAATTGGTTCAGAGGCGGCAGCTGATAGGATTTGGCAGCATTAGCATACCAGGAAATATTATCGCTGAGCTTATACAATGCCTGAATTTGAGGAACAAATTCGTTATGGCTCTTAGTCTTATCCTGACCTTTGATATAATCCTCGCTAATATGCTGACCGCGAATACCGGCAGTTACATCAAATTTATCGGAAAATGCATATTTATAGGATGCATATAAGCCATAATTCTTACGTTCGCCCTGCATATGCTTGTATCTGTCTTCTGCTTCTTCTTTAGAAATAGTCATACCAAGAACCAAGGTATCCTTATCATCGCGTAAGTTCCATGCTTTCTGGGTATCCCAAGTTAAAGTATTCAGATTCCAGTCAGAGGATATAGCACGTTTATTAGGTCCATATACAAAGCCTTTAAGAGTTGCCTGGTAAGGAGAAACTACACGTTTATTATAAGAAACGATTGTCTTGAACTGGTTATCCTTATCATCATAAATTGCGCTTACATTATCACGTCTGTCTTTGTAATAGTAAGCTTTACCGGCACCGGTTTCTATACCATTTTTCATGGTATAGTCATCTCTGTAATAATTGCCTTCCGTATGAGCAAAGTTAAAGCTCAATTTATCTGTCGGAGATAAGCTTACAAAAGCATTATCCTTGCTGCTGTCACGATATTTCCATTTTCTGGTAGATTTTTCAAAAACCTTATTAGTCTGGTCTACATCACCAAGATAATCCTTGCTGACAGCAACTGTATAGCCTTTACCGGAGCTGAATAAACCCCATTTTTTATCATAGTTGCCGGCACCTACGGAAATAGTAGTGCGATTGCCGTCTTTCTTGGTAATAATATTAATTACACCGCCGGTTGCTTCCGCACCGTAAAGTACAGACTGAGCACCGCGGACAATTTCGATTTTCTCAACAGCCTCTACAGGAATACCCTCCATGCTGTTGTAGTTCATCATGTTAATCGGAGCGCCGTTAACCATTACCAAGGTGCCCTTATCAAGGCCACGCAGAACAGTTCTGGTAGAGCTGCCGCCGAATTCACGACCGCCGGGGCCATAAGCATTGTTGGTAAAGCCTACCTGACGCTCAATAACCTCATAAGCAGTTTTGGCGCCGCTGTTCTCGATTTCTTTAGCATTGATAACACTGACAGCAGCAGGAACTTCTAATTCTCTTGCTTCGGTTCTTGTTGCCGTTACAACCATCTGGTCAAGAGTATACTCCTGCAGTTCTTCGGCAAAAGCACCGGTGCTTGCGCACATCAAAGTACCGGTAATCAACGCAGTCATTAACAATCCTTTTTTCATTTTACTCATACTCCTATGAAAATATATTTATCGAAAAGTCCCTGCATATCCAGTCTTTCATGGTCATATGCCGGCGGCTTCACAATAGACGAAATAATGTCTGTATATCAACTCATCTAGTTAACATTATATATCATTTCAAACTATTTATCCACTTAATCTTCATAATTTTTTCATAGAAAATCACAAGAAAAAAGCGGCACTAACGCACCGCTTTTTCAATTAATATTTAAGGCTGTAAATGTAATCAATTTTGATATTTTTATAATTAACTGCTAAAACCCTTTCAAAAACTCCTCCGGCTCTAAAACAACACAGTCACCATAAACCAAATGTGCCAGCTTCTGCACCGACCATACGCAATTCTGATGACCGATAAAAATGTATTTTTCATCAAGCAGAGCTACTTTCCCGTTTTTTACCGCCCGCAAATTTTCTAAGCTCTTATCAGCTAAAAACTCACCCAACAATTTCTCATCCTTGGCCTTATTATCCTTCCATGGTTTTGCAAGGAAGAAGAAATCCGGATTTATCTCTATCATGACCTCTTTATTGACTGTCTGTCCGGTATTCATTCCCAAATCTGCAATACCGTTTCTTATCTTGGCATGCTTGCAGATATCATCATACATGCAACCCTTGCCTCCATAGGACGCGTAATTGGCTGATACAAGAACAGTACTTTTACTGTAATGAAGCTCTTGTGGTATATTGCGTTCAATCCTCTCCAGTTTATCGTTCATTTTTTTGACTAAAATCTTACCACGCTGCTCTTCACCTACTAGCCGGGAAAGCTTGATAATTTCATTTTTGACTTCTTCTATATTTGTAGACAACCTTACAACATAAACAGGTATACCCATATCACGATAAGACTGAATTTTATCTGCACCAATTACCTCATTAACAATGAATATATCCGGCTTTAAAGCCAGAACTGCTTCCAATCCCGGATTTGTAATCTTATTTTCGACCAATGAACTTACCATATTGCCAAACGATTTTGCCGAGTTATCCATATTTTTAGATACAGACAGCATTTTTTCAGGCTCCACTAATCCCAAAAGGATGTTATCAAGATAAATATTGTTGGTCATAATTTTTTCCGGCTTCTTCTTTAGTTTTACCTGATAACCGGTATCGTCCGTTACAACGATTGCGTTATCTTTGTCTGCAAGCTTCACAGATTGGCCAAAGTTTTCTGTTGCGCATCCTGAAAGAATACAGGCTATAACAAGCATAAGGATTAAGCGATACATATTTTCCCTTTCAAATTTAAACGAATATTACTTTACCAATAGTATTACCTATGTTTAAAGCAATCTTTTTAAAAAAGGTGACGCATTTTGCGCCACCTTGGGGAGAATCAAGTAATTAGAAGTGATATTCGTAGGACAAAGTCCAGTTGAACGGTTTATCCAGATTTTCACTGACATTGATCGAATTATCTCTGTCTAAGAGGTTGTAAAGATTCAAGGTAATACTGTTATTTTTGTCAGGATCATAGTTAATAACAGAATTCAACTTAATAATGTTTTTCAGCTTATGCAGGCTGCCGTAGGATGCATCCTCTCTATCACCCAAATAATAAAGGTTTACACCGACGCCAAGCTTGCTGTAATTGTACTTAGCGCCTGCAGTAAATTGGTATCTGGAGGATTGCTGAGTCCACTTGCCGGCATCTTTAGCCAAAGGATCCTGATAGGTTGCACCTAAATTGTATCTCCAATGTTCTCCGATTACTTTATCATATTCGAATTCAACACCGGTGTTTTTAAATTCGCCAAGATTTACCTGAATATATGTATCGGGATCAATTCCCGCAGGCGGAGTAATGCCTAATTGATTATATTTTTTCCAGGCAAACTTATCATCCATTCTCATTGTGAACACAGCTAATTTGCTGGAGGATGTATCGGTAATCTTTTTCAAGCCGGTTTCATAGGTCCAGCCCTCCTAAGGCTTCAACGCACCATTAGAACCCGTTTTGCTTCTGGAGTATCTGGAATTGATTGCCGGCATTTCAAATGCCTTGCCAACGTTAATATACCAGCTGGTATTTTCATCCAGTTTATATAAGGTCTGTAATTGCGGCAGATATACATTGTGTGCGCCGTCAAAGCCGTTATTTTTTACATAATGTGCTCTTACGCCGATATTAGTAGAGAACTTATCATCATATTTTTGATTCCAGGAGAAATAAGCTGCCAGGCTGTCTCTGGAAATAGCGTTGCTTCTATTGGCAATTTCTTCATAATGCTCTTTGTTGGCAGTTACACCGGTCAGTAATGTTGCTTTATCGGATAAAGTCCAGTCCTTGTTAATATCGTAGTTAATGGTGTACAGAATAATATTGCTGCTGGAACCGCTTCTTAAAACCTGTCCGTTAGTTTTATATTGCTTACCGTCTATTCTTCTTCTGTTGAAGGATAAATTAGATTTGAGCTTATCCTGTTCGTTGTTATAGAGTAAAGCTACATTATCTCTTTCATCATTATAGCTATAAGAAGTTTTATTCATGCTTCCGTCAGGATTGAGATATGTCATACCGGTATTTTTAGTTTCCGTATGCATATAATTAAGCGTAAAATCTTTAGCCAAGTTTACGCTTGCGAACAGATTATTTTTGGTATAAGCACGTCTGTCTGTATCGAATCCTTTGTAGTTGATAGAAGAGTTCTCAAATTTTTTATAATAGTCACGGCTGAAGCTCAAAATATATTTATCACCGCTGGAAGCAACCTCATAACCCTTTTTATAGTTACCTGCTACAGCTTTAATGCTGTTGTTAATTTTTCCGGCTTTTTTGGTAATGATGTTAATAACGCCACCCATAGCTTCACTGCCATAAAGAACAGAATTAGAGCCTTTTACAACCTCAATTTTTTCTACGGCACTGATAGGAATGCCTGCGGTTGAATTGTAATTGTTCAGGTTGATAGGTGCACCGTTCAACAAAACCAAAGTGCCTTTGTCTAAACCGCGGATATAGGTACGGCCCGTAGAGCTGCCATTATCGCCTTCACCGCCGGTATAGGAATAGCTTTGAATGCCAACAGTCTGCTCCAACGCATCAAATACACTTACATAACCGCGATTTTTAATTTCCTGTTCTGTAATAACGTTAGTTGTTGCAGGAACCTCAACATCACGCTTTTCTGTTCTTGTGGCTGTTACAACCATCTGGTCCAGCGAATACTCCTGCAGCTCTTCGGCAAAAGCAGCTGCACTGCTGCACCAAACAGTACCGGTAACGAGGGCTGTCATCAGCATGCCCTTGGAAAAATTTGACTTCATGTTTTACTCATACTCCTTAAAAATATTTATTTTGACCACCCTTCCCCCGTCCAGTCTTGTATGGCCACAGGCTACTAAGTGCATCAAGCAAAATTGTAAGCTATACGGCAATATAGCTATAAAAAATGCGCCCTTGCTTTTATAATCAGCAAAGGCGCAAGTTGCTCTTCTGATATTATATGGAAAGCTTCTTTGCAAAGTTAAATTTCGCTTTGAGAATCTTTCTTTTTTCATGTCTATAGTATACTACACAAGTCTTATATATTCAACATATATTCTTATTATTACATTAAATTCTACTAGGAAATTTTTCTTTCAACCACAAAAACAGTATCGGCAGCACCAACAGCGTAAACACCGTTGATGTTATCATACCGCCGATGATTACCCACGCCATGCTCACGCGCGTCTCCGAGCCTGCGCTCAGCGAAAGCGCTGTCGGCAGCATGCCCACCACCATCGTCAGTGCTGTCATAAAGATAGGCTTCAGACGAGTTTTGCCTGCTTCGATTACTGCTGCCTTCGCCGTCATGCCTTCATGCATCAGCGTGAGCGTATAGTCCAACAGCAACGTGCCATTTTTCGCTACCAAACCATCCATAACCAGAATACCGATAAGTGAATACAGATTGATTGTATTATGCGTCAGCAGCAAACAGAAGATGGCACCGATAATACCAAGCGGCAGCGAAAACATACGGATGAACGGCGTGAATACCGATTCATAGAGCACTGCCAGCAGCAGATAAATCAAAAGCAGTGACAGCGACAATGCCATAGCCATTTCGGCAAAGGAATCGTTCATCGTGGTCGCCTGACCGGAAAAAGCATAGCTACTCTTAAGACCTGCGGCATTGAGCTTTTGCGTCAGCTCCTTGACTACCTCGTTCAGCGGTCTGTCCGTCAGGTTGCACTGGATGTTGATGATGCGCTCCTTGTTCACGCGACGGATAGTAATCGGGCCTACGCCCTCTTCTACGTCGGCAAGGTCGCCAAGAAAGACGCTTCCTCTGCCTGTCTGCACCGGAATAGCGCGCACGTCTTCAATATCATAGCCACTGCCACCGGCAAAGCGTACTGCAATATCGGTGTCATTGCCATGGTTTTGCACATCGTTTGCCAGTACACCGGCACTGCGTCCGCCAATAGCGGCGTTAAAGGACTGCGCCACATCATTGACTGTCGCGTGATAATATTTCAGCTTGTCGCGGTCCACCGTCACCTTCAGCTCCGGCATGCCTTTGACATAAGAATTTTTGATATCCTTCAAGCCTGCTGTCGAAGCAAAAATCTGCTCTACCTTGGCAGAGTCAGCCACAAGCTGGTCCATATCGCTGCCCTTAAGCTCCACCTGTACCGGCGAGCGCACAAGGTTGCGACCGCCCGAAACACCGGTAACGGACGACTGGATTTCGTTTACGCGCACCTTGATTTCGCCAAGATTCTGCTTGGCAAAGCTACGGATGCCCTGTGCTACCTGCCACACGTCCCTGCTGCGCTCATCGCTGCTTTTGAGCGCGATAACAAGCTTGCCCATGCTCTGCGTGGTCGTTACATTCGTCATATAGTGCTCGATTTCCGGCACCTTGGCCAAATAATCCTCAAACAACAGCAAGGCCTCGTTGGTTTGGTCAGCGTTAAAGCCCGTAGGCAGCTCAATATTCACCTGAATCGCGCTTTCGTCGGTACGCGGCATGTACTCCGAACCAACTATACCAAGCGGTACCAGCGCCACCGCCACCGCGAAGGCTGCCAGCACTCCCAGCACCAGCTTCTTCGGCTTTTCGATGCACTTGCGCAGCAGAACATCATATTTGGCAATCGTCTGCGCTTCCAAAGCATCCAGTCTGTGCCACAGCTTGCCCTTTGGCTCCTCCACGCCGTTTTTATAAAAGCGCGAAGCCAGCATCGGTGTCAGCGTAAAGGATACAACAAGCGACATCAGCGTAGCAAAAACAATCGTCATGCCAAACTGCTTGAAGAACTGTCCTGTCGCACTTTGCATAAAGGCAATCGGCAAAAATACCACCACGTCGCAAAGCGTCATAGCGATTGCCGCCATACCAATCTCATTACGTCCTTCCTCCGCTGCCACGTCGGCACTTTTTCCCATCGCCAGAAAACGATGGATATTCTCCAACACAACAATGGAGTCATCGACAAGAATACCGATACACAGCGCCATACCCATAAGTGACATCATATTGAAGGTAAAGCCTGCCAGATACATAAGGAAGAAGGTTGCAATCAGCGATGTCGGAATGGCAATCATAACTGCCATAGAGGACTTCCAGCCACGCAGGAACAAATATAAAACAAGTCCTGTAGTCACAAGACCTTCGAGCAGCGTTTTTAGCGTGTTGCTTAGGGAATCGCGCACGAAATGCGACTGGTCATAAACAACTGTAAAAACGTAGTCAGGATAATCCTTGCGCAGAGTTTCCAGCTGCTGCAGCACGCCGTCTGCTGTGTCGACGATATTGGCACCGCTGGCCTTATAAACCTCCAGCGATACCGCCTCATTGCCGTCAACACGGCTATAGGCCACAGCACGTTTATCCTTGGCCTGCACGTTAGCCACCTGCCCCAGCTCGATATATCTGCCGCCTGCACCCTTAAGCTGCAGATGCTGAATCTCCTCCGGAGCCTTATACTGCGCCTGCAGACGCACGGTTTTTTCCAAAGCATCGGTATAGACAGAGCCGGAAGAAACAATGACGTTCTCCTTGCGCACCGCCGTAATAATATCCTGCAGCGTTAAGCCGTAATAATTGAGCTTATCCTTGTCAACCTCAATGGCAATTTCCTTGGCACGGCCGCCTGTGACATCAACATCGGCTACACCGGCCGCCTGCTGCAAGCGCTCCTTAAAGCTGCTGTCTGCCAAGGCAAAAATATCGTCCAGGTTATCCTTGGAGGTTGCTGCAATCTGGATAATCGGATATTCTTCGGAGGAACGCTTGAGCACTGCAGGCTCATCAATATCCTCCGGCAGATTCTTACGGATACGGCTGACTTTTTTCGTTGCCTCGATAGCTACCATATCAGCATCGGCCTGACTGTCCAGCTCGACAAAAATCTCCGCACGTCCGGGACGGGTAGCGGAACGCACCTGCTTGAAGTGCGAAATTGATGACAGCTCGTCCTCAATCGGCTTCGTCACCTGCTGTTCGACGGATTCCGTACTGGCACCCGGATAGTTGACAATGACGCTGATAAATTTAGAGTCTACGTCCGGCAACAGCTCCACGCCAATGCGAAAGAAGCTGATAAGACCGAGGACGCAGACTAATATGTAAATCATGCAGATACCGATAGGCCGTTTAATAGAAAAGCGCGTAATATTCATTACTTCGCCTCCTCCTTGGCCACCTCAACCACCATGCCGTCACGCAGACGCGCAAGATTATCAAGGATAACCGTTTCGCCTATCTTCACACCCTGCACTATTTCAATACTTTCATTATTACTTGCACCGGTAGTAACAGGCTTTTTCAGAGCCTTATTACCCTTGCCCAGCACATAGACAAAATATTTGCCATCCCGTTCCAGAACGGCATTTTTAGGTAAATATATAGTGGATGGCTTTTGCAGAAAACGCAATTCACCTTTGGCAAACAAGCCTGCCTTTACATTGGAGCCAGGCTCATCCAGCCTGATGCGGAGGGTAAATTTGTTTGTTTCCCTGCTTCTTACAGGGCTCACATAAACAACAGTACCCCGGCATATTTCGCCAATCGCCTCCAGCTTCAGCTCGACCTGCGTGCCAACGGTCACAGAAGCAGCCTCGGCCTCTGTAATATCGCAGTCCACTGTAAAACCACTGTCATCCAAAAGGGTAAGCAGCCTGCTCCCTGCAGGCGCATAGCCACCCACTTCTGCATCGCGGTAGGTAATAATACCTGAGCGTGGTGCCTTAAAAATCAGATCGTGATACTTGTTTTGCGCAATAATGTACTCCTGCTCGCGTCTGGCAGCAATCTGCTCCTGACGGTAGACCTGCGACGGTGTGCCATCATAGCTTTCCTGCCGCGCCAAAGCATCGTACTGCGCCTTTTTATTAGCCAGCGTCTGCTCCATGCTGTCCAGTTCGGACTTGGAAACAGCGCCCTGCGCATAAAGCTTACGGTAACGCTCTGCGTTGACCTGCGCCAGCTTATAGTCTGCCTCATAGCGAGTAAGGCTGGTGCTGTAGCTCACATCCGTAGTTGCCGCATTGGCTCCGGCCTCGGCATAGCGTGCCTTGGCCTTGAGCATTTCGGCGCGGGCATCATCAAGATGCTGCACCAGCAGAATATCTCCTGCCTGCACCTTGCTGCCCAAATCCACATTAATCTCATCGACGATGCCGGCATACTTGTTGATGATATCAATCTGTGCCTTGGCCTTGAGCTGTCCAAAAAGATTAATGCTTTTATACAATGGTCGTCTGCTTACTGTCTGCGTGTGCACAATAGGTTTCATTACTGCTTTTTTTGACGTAGACTGGTTGGAGAGATGCCTGAGGCCCAGTGTCAAAGTAATGCCTATCACACAGATAGCAAGCAGACTAAGGAGTTTGTGTTGTAATATATAGTTTTTTGCCTGAGTAAAATCGGGGCGCAGCATTATTTTGTTGCTGCTTGGGCATCAGCAGCTACTGCCTGCTGGCAGATTTCCAGCATAGCCTCGGCGAAGCTGCCTGCGGGAACAGGAACAAACTTCAGCTCTTTGGCCTGATGGCTCAGCAGAGTTTTCTTGCTGCCATAAACATCCATTACCTCTACGCCGTAGGTTTTATCCTGCAGATTAAAGGTCATGACGATTTCACAGTACTGCACCTTCTCTTTTTTAGTCAGAGAAGCCTTGTATTTTTCATTGAGCTTTTTCAGCATATCCTTATCGGTAAAAACGGTTTTTGTCAGCACGGAAATAATATTTTTATCGGGCAGGCCGTTAGTAACCTTGCTGAAGGTCAGGGAATCCATATCGTAAGCATAAATACCTACGTTATTTTCTACAACGATAGACCAACGTGCCTGCTCCTGTTCTTCTTCGCTCGGTTTAGGCATCATGCTGATTTCCCAGTTCATGCCCTCCTGAGTTGCAGGCTTTTTGTCTGCATCCGCAGCAAAAGCGGTTGCACAGCAAAATAAAGTCATCAATAAAATAAGCATTTTTTTCATAAAAGCTCCACTCCTTTGTATGTTAACATATCTATTAGTATACTATACTCTTATCTTTAATTCAAATTTCTTACAATACGAATTATATTTTCTTTAGACAGCTTCTGCAGCGTGTAATAATTGGCCTGCATAGCGGCGGCAACCTTCTTTGCCAGGCCCAGCTTGATAAAATCGCTTTCCGTATCAATAACCACCGAGGTAATTTTAGCCTTAGCGATTTTTTCGGCAATACTTATCGCTGCAGCTACAGGATCCTTTTCACCCTCATGCACGGCATTCGCGCGTCCGTCAGTTACGATAATCAGAATCGGCTCCAGCTCGCTGTCACGCTTGTTCAGCATGGCCAGCGTCTGCAGCGACAGCGCCAGTCCATCTGCCAGCGGTGTTTTGCCGCCGGTCGGCATTTCTGCCAGACGCTTCTGCGCCAGGTCCACGCTGCGGGTAATCGGCAGCAGCATATCCGCCTTATCACGACGGAAAGCAATCATGCCTACGCGGTCACGCTTTTGGTACGCCTCCTGCAGCATGTAGAAGATGGCACCCTTAACGGCGCGCATACGCTCACGTGCACCCATGGAGCCACTGGCATCCACCGCAAACAGGAAGGTGTTGCCGATGCGTTTTTCGCGCACCTTTTGACGTAAATCCTCCTCCTTAATGTTCAGCGCACAGCCATTGTCCTCACGCAAGCGCTGATAGGGCGCTGCGGCACGGATAGTAGCGTCAAATGCCAGGTCTGTAACCTTGCTCTTAGGCTGTTCGGCACGCACATAACGTCCCTGCTTCAGGTCAGTCTTGGTCACGCTGCGTTTGCCGCTGCCACGGCGCACATTGCGGTCCTTGCCCAAATCCAGCAGCATCTTCGGCAGACGGAAGTTTTTGTCGATATCGGCAAGCTGCTCCTCCGGTGCCAAGTTGTTATTATTACGCTCCTGCTTCTGCTCGCCCTCGTCGCTTTCGTCGTCCTCGTCCTCATCGTCAGAAGCATCGTCATCTTCGTCATCATCGCCGTTATCCAATGGCGGTGGTGGCGGCAGCTGGTTATCTTCGTTGTCCTCGTCGTTATTATCATCGTCAGGATTATCTTCGTTATCCTGCTCATTTTCATCTTCGTTTTGGTTATCGTCCTGTTGCTCCTGCTCCTCAGGCTGTTGCTCGGGCGGCTTGCGCATACGGTGCGGCAGCACGAACTGTGCGGCCTCCTCCACGTCCTTCGGCAGCACGTAAGCGCGCCCCGCCATGGCGGCGATAGCGCGCGCAGCCTCGAGCAGATAAATTTCCGCACGATGGCCGGCACAAAAAGCCTGCGAGCACAGCTGAGCGGCAAGCATCAGCATCGCATCGCTCACCTCAACCTGCGGCAGCAGCTCACGCGCTGCCTGCACCTTCGCTGCCAGGGCAGCGGTTTCTTCCGCATACTGCTCACAAAACGCAAGTGTATTGTTACTATATGCCAATGCACGTTGGATAACCTCCACGCGCTGACCGATATCCTGCAGTGCCTGCATATCTGCGTACATGCCGAAACGGTCCAGAATATGTCCGGGCAGAGTGCCCTCCTCCGGATTCATCGTAGCAATGACGGTCGTGCGCACCTCATGACTGCAGCTGATGCCGTCACGCTCCACATTGTTGATGCCTGCGCTGTTGGCATCCAATGCCGCTGTCAGCAGCTCCTGACGCAGCAGGTTGGCTTCATCAATATAAAGAATGTTATCCGTAGCACGTGCCAGAATGCCCGGTGAAAAGCGTTTTTCGCCCAGGCTTACGGCAGCCTCCAGGTCAATGCTGCCAAAAAGCATATCCTCTGTTACATTCAGCGGCAACGTCAGCATCCTTTGCGCACCAATTAAACTCTGCACACTGCGTGCCAGCACGGATTTTGCCGTACCCTTGGCACCGCCTATGAGCAGCCCGCCTGCTCTGCGGTTGACAAGAGCAATGAGCAAGGCCTTTTTAGCCTCCTCCTGCCCCACCACCGCAGCAAAGGGATAGAGATTATTTTTAAGCATAGTCAACGCTCCTTAGGCTTCGGCAGCCAAAAAGCTCTCTACCTTATTCCAATCCAGCTCGCCCTCTTCAAACGGACGGCGGCGCATACGGTGCGGCAGCACCAGCTTAGCTGCTTCCTTCAAATCATCAAGGTTAGCCTGCTTGCGACCGTTGAAGGCAGCCAAGGTCAGCGCTGTCTTGATAACAGTAATATCCGCACGGTGGCCGTCTACGCCCAGTTCTACCGACAGCTTAGCCACAGTTTCCAGCAGCTTGTCATCAATAGTTACCTCCGGCAACAGCTTGCCGGCAGCAATAATTTTTTCCGCCAGCTCCTCCTGAGCTTCCTTATAACCTGCAATAAAGCTCTCAGCATCGTTTTCATAAGCCAGACGGCGTTTGATTACCTCTACGCGCTGCAGCGGGTCATGTTCGCCGGTCACAACAACGCTCAGACCAAAGCGGTCCAAAAGCTGCGGACGGATGTCACCCTCTTCGGGGTTCATAGTGCCTACCAGCACAAAGCGTGCGGGATGGGAATAGGAAACGCCCTCGCGCTCAACGGTGTTTACGCCCATGGCAGCGGCGTCCAGCAGCACGTCTACAACGTGGTCATCCAGCAGATTGATTTCATCTACATATAAAATATTGCGGTTGGCCTGCGCCAAAATACCAGGTTCAAACTTTTTCTCACCATGCTTAATCGCATGCTCAATATCCAATGTACCGACAACGCGGTCCTCTGTAGCACTTACAGGCAGCTCAACCACGCGCATGTTGATGGTTTCCTCCGGCAAGGTGCCCTCTGCCTGCAGCTTAGCAGTACAGTCATCGCACAGCTGGCTGCTGTGCGGGTCACAGTGGAAGCGGCAGCCGTACACGGCCGCCATCGGCGGCAGCAGCTCGGCAAGAGCGCGCACAGCAGTAGATTTGGCCGTGCCCTTTTCGCCTTTAATCAAAACACCGCCCAAGGCCGGGTTAATAACATTCAAAATAAGGGACAGTTTCATTTCCTCCTGTCCTACAATCGCAGTAAAAGGATATACAGCAGTACGTTTCATTTATATTCCTCCGTTTATTAAAAAGAGCTATCAATAAAATATGTATCTAATTATACAGTGTCTACTAGGTATACACGCAAGCGATTTAGGGAAAAAATTACAGAAAATAAAAACCGACCAACTAAAACCAGATTTTGCTTATGATTTTAGTCAGACGGTTGCTTAACTAATTTAAAAACATCTTATCTTCTCACATATCTTTGCTTGGAGCTTTTAGGCTTGTCCGGCAGCGTCAAAGCAATTTTGCCGTCATCAATCAACGGCTGCACAATTTTGGACATGGAATAATAGCGCGAAAAGCCCAGAAAATCAATAATTTCCTGTCTGGAGCGCGGCACTGTACAAAACTCTATCAAGCGTTCTTCTATGCTATATGCCTGCTGTCCATTGTATTGCACCTGCTCATCATGCACACTGTTGACAGTTGCATAAGGTGCATCATAAACCTGAGCAATTTTACTCTTGAAGGTAACTACAAATTCGCCACGGCGGATACAAAAAAACGGCGGTGGCAGCTGCGCCTTCTGCAGCTCGTGATAAATAGTCGGAATGCCGCTGTAACGGTTTTCCGTAACCTGCATCAGCTCCAGAATATTTGCCAAAGCACTGTTACGTGTATCCGGACGCACCTTGCCTAATGAATCAATCGTCAGCTTGCCATATAAGCCACCGCTGGAAATAATCTCTAATCGGTCGCGGTAGATTTCCAGACGCACAGGCACGTTTTCCGAATGAATACTGTAATCGCGATGTACCAATGCATTAAGAATCGCCTCACGCACTGCCTTTAAGGGATACTCATCCCTGTCGGCGCGCTTGCCCTTATCATCTATAATCGTACTGTGGCGGCTGTTGCGGTTTACGAAATCAACAGCTTCATCAACCATTTCATCTATCGTGCCGGTAATACGCTCATTATCAATAAAGCGCTCTCCCTGTAATCCCGGCTCGCCCATTGCATTGCCGGGCAAAGCAACAGCCGTAATGCAAAGCTGCGGAAATGCTCCCTGAGGATATTTAGAAAAACACAGCTCGCCTGCCAACGTCGGCTGTCCGTTCACAGTAACACCCATCAGCTCTAAAATTTCTTCATCACTTACATGCTTAGCCAAATTTTTGCGGTCTTTTTTTACTGCCTGCAGAAAGCAAGCCAGCTTTTCTTCATCAAAAAAGCTTCTTCGTGCACCCGTTGCTTCGCGAATATCGTCTCGGATACGCTTGCGGAAGGCATCATAGCTGTAAATTTCATATTCACTCATCGGTTCATCAGCATCGCCCACACGTATATAAGCGCCTTTCAAGCGGCCTGCACCACGGTAAAAGCATGGTCTTTCCGCAACATCAAGCCCCGGAATCTCTGCCGAAACTACAACCTTGTCATCTATTTCGCAAACAGTAAATAAAGCGCGCACACACGGAGACATCTGATTGCACTGCTCCGTAACCTTCTTCTGTAAATCCTGCGCATCATAAACGCCGACAACATCAAAGCCTTTTCTTTCATCTATGCCGAACACGATAACGCCGCCCTCGTCCTGATTAGCAAAGCTCGACAATGTATCGTATAAACGTGTAGGACAGCCCTTGTTGGCAGCCTTTAGCTCAACTGTTTGCATTTCACATTGCAGATGCTGTATTTTAGCAACCAAATTGCGCAAAGCTTCAGTTTGCATAGTACGCCCTCCTTTTAATTGCTATTACTCTTACAGTTTAGCAACTTTTTGTCAACTAGTCAATTGTTTTGCCAACTATTTTGACAACTATTACAAAAAAGTCGGCAAGCAGCATTTCACCGCTCACCGACGTCATTGATAATTTTATTCACTATATACAGCGTCCGCCAAATCCTCTACAGCATTGACAATATACTGCGACACACACAGCACATGCTTCGCAGGCACAGTATAAACCTTTCTGTTTTTAACGGCATCCGTTGTCTGGTAGCCCGGATTATTCAGCAGCTCCTCCTCCATCTGCTTCGGATCATGCTGGCCGTCAAAATTCCAGCCAGGCAGTACAAACACATCCGGGTTAAGCTGCACTACAGCCTCCTGATTAACAATGCCGGGCTTGTCATAATGTAGCTCCTCCAAAGCATTGCGCACCTGTGCATATCTGCACACATCATTAAAAGAAGCCTCCGGACTATAATAGGCACCGTTGCTGCGCATAAAAACAATGCGCTTCTGTTTTTCCTTAGGAATTTTGCCTATTTTATCCTGCACCTTTTTCAGATGCTCGTCCATCGCGGTAACCATCATTTCGCCGCGTTCCTTTTCGCCAACGGCCTCGCCCAAAAAGCGTATGCACTCACGTACATCTTCAAAGCTTTTGGGAGTTTTATAAACATAAACCTGCAGGTTCATATCGCGCAGTGACTGAATCACCTCCGGCTTGACGAAATCCGGTATCAATATTAAATCAGGGTGCAACGCCATAATTGCCTCCGGGCTTTGGCCATCTACTCTGCTGCCCACACTCTGCGCCCGCTCTACAATATTGGATATCCCAGAGTCGTCAACCAAACGTGAGAAGGCAGCAATGCGACTGCTTGGTACAAGGTCAATGAGGATTTCATCAGTGCTTATAGACATAGATATAATGCGCTGGGGTTTTTCTTTAAAATACAGCTTATGCCCCTGCGAATCCGTAACAGTATAGGCTGCTGTACTGTTCGATTTTTGCGCACTATCACTGCTGCAGCCTGCAATTACTAAAAGCAGACTCAAGCACAGCATCAGTGCTGTAATTATTTTTTTATATTTTAAATTTGGCATTTTCATCATCCTTTGTATTTACCTTAGCATAGCTATTATAGCACGAATACAAGGTTTAGATGCATGTAATTTATAGCAGTTTGGCATATGAAAAAGCAGGACAGAATAAATCCGCCCCACTTTTTTGGGTTTATAAATTATGAAAAGGTTTAGTTATATCAAATATACTTAGAATGCATATTCCATGCCTACAAGGAAGGAACGGCCGGGAGCACGCCACCATTGTCCGTCACTCCCAAACCATGCAGAACGAGCATTAGAATGCTCTGCATAGAATTTATCAAAGATATTATTAACTTTGAAGTAAATCTTCGCATTCTTATTAACATTGTAGTTCATAGATGCATCCCAAACAAAGTAGGTTGTTGCCGGGAAGAAATCATCAGCAGCGTCTGCAGTCTGCGGACCCATGCGATCTATAACGCCCTTGCCAATCAAGCTGGCATTAAAGTCCTTGTTGTCATAATCGAGGCCGATATTCCAAGCGCCTTTCGGTACATAGCCGTCAACATTTTTTGCACGTTGAGCGGTTGCATCAATAACTGAATGTGTATAGCCGACATAAGTAGAGAATTGCGGTGTAAATTGTTTCTTCAGCTGGATGTCCCAACCACGCGCTTTTTCATCACCAACATTTGCATACTTCGGCTTCACATAACCGATTCTATTCTCGGAATAGCGTTTGAAAGCATGTGCAGATAATACAAAGGTATCATCAAATTTATGGTTAATGCCTATTTCCTTGGTGTCACCTGTTTCCGGTTTGATATTCGGATCGCCTAATCCTGCGCTGTAAAGATGGCTCGGAGTAGGCGGAATGAAATATTCGCTGTAGCTTACATAGACATTAGTTCTGTCTTTATTGAAGGTATAGCCCAGATTAGCACTGGGGGTAGTGTGCTTGCCAAAGCCGGAGTTATTATCATGACGCACGCCGGCAGTCAGCTTCAGCTGGTCTGTAATATCAAACTGATCCTGCAGGAAGAAGGCTCTGTTCATCATTTTTTTGCCGTTAAAGGTAATAACCTTATCATGGCTGAATTCAAAGCCTGCAGTCAGCAAGTGATTGCCTAATTGCGCGGACAGCTGGTCAGTAATACGTTTTGTATTGGTTTTCGTCTTATAGCCGTTAAAATCGGTATCATTATCCAAATTAACAAAAGACAAAACATTCGTGATATTGCCATCAAAATCACTGTTCAAAATAAATTTATAGTTTTGATTGTCTACTTTACCATTTTTCAAATTAGGCTCCCACAAAGCAGTATATTTATAATCTGCTTTATAGGAATCATAAGTAGCTGTCAGCTCATGCTTGTCGCTCAGCTTTTTAGTGATTTTAAAATTGGAGCTTGTAGACTTGGAAGAAGACGGAGTAGTTACACCATCACCATCTTTGTAATCGCCACTTAGGTTTCTGCTTACGTTAGCATCCCATGACCAGTCTTTTTCTCTGCCGGACTGGCCCATATAGTAGTTGGTTACGCTATTGCTACCGCCGTCTACACGGAAATAAGTAGAAATTTTCTCCGGTTTTTTGGTAATAATATTGATAACACCGCCCTTAGCATCGGAACCGTAAAGAGTAGAAGCAGAACCTTTCAGAACCTCAATACGTTCAACATTATCCATGTTCTTGAGCATTACCGCAGAAACACGATTGCTTACATTGTTAATCTTAACGCCATCTACCAATACAACAATTTCATCAGCACCGTTGATTTTCAAAGCATTGCTGTTATCATAGCCGGCAGGAGCGTAGTTGCCGATATAAACACCAGGAACCATGCGCAAGGCTTCAGATAAATCACTATAATGTCTTTCCTTAATTTCCTTACTTGTAATAACACTTACATTTGCATTAGCTTTAAATGCTTCTACAGGAGTTCTTGTTGCCGTAACAACCATTTTGTCCAAGAAAAATTCAGGAGCATCTTCAGCAGCTAACGCTGTGCCCCCCCAGAGCGCACTTGTACTCATGAGCATTGACATCAAAATAGCGTTACTCAAAACTTTTGCATTTTTCATTTACTCATACATCCTTTCTGAAGAACAGTTAGTTTTAGAACAGCTAGTCTTTAATAGTCCTATTCTATTACTAAACTTACGCTATTTTAAACTGTATACTGTTCATATAGTCAAGAAAAAAATTCTACAAGCACCAATTCTCTCTTTCCCCTCTTCACTATCTGCAAAGCAAATGCTATAATAAGCATAACTGCCACATATCATATCGTGTTAAATAATTAAGGTGATACATCATGAGTAAAAGTCCTAAGCTTTACTATACAGCAGGCGAGCTGGCAGACCTTTTTGAGCTACCTAAGCAGACCTTGCTCTACTACGATAAAATGGGAATTCTGTCGCCGGAATTCATTTCTGAAAACAACTACCGCCATTACTCTCTCAAACAGTATTTGATTTTAGAGGTCATTTTGAACATGCGCAAGCTGGGAATACCTATATCTAAAATCAAGGAATATCTGGAAGAACGCAGCATTGACAGCCTGCAGGCTCTCTTACAAGCTAAAGACCGTGAATGTGAAGAAATTATTGCACATAACGAAAAAATACGCAAAAATATTCACGTTGTTTTTCAGCAGCTGGATAAAATCCGCGAAAGCCGGCTTGATCAGATAACCGTCACCTTCCGCCGTAGCAAGCGATTCCTGCTAAGTCCTGTGCCGCCGGAATGCAGCGGCGACGAAAGTATTAAAATTCTTGCCAGACATAACTTGAATGTTTTTTCCAAAGAGCATTTCAAGGAAAAGGCTGTCGGCTGGCTGGCAGACAAAGATTGCTTTCTGGCAGGTGAATACAGCCGACCGCTGGCCTATTTTTCCAGCGTAAACCCCGATTACCACGGCAAAATGGAATGCTATACCCGCCCAGCCGGACTCTATATGACGCAACGCTTTCAGGGTACCTTCCGTGACCATGTACAGGAGCTGGCGGAGCTTTTCAAAGCTTATATGCAGCGTAATAAGCTATACGCCGTAGACAATCTTTATATTATGCCGCTGAAAAATCATTGGATGACGCCGAAGCCAGAAGAATATATCTACCAGATTTCCCTACGGGTTGAGCCTGATGAAAATTAAAAGCTGCACTAGCCAGCATCTTATTTGATGCTGATTGGTGCAGTTTTTTAATCTTACGCTATTTCTACTTCACCCTTAAATGCTGTGCCCCCTGCATAGCAAAGGCTTCGCCATAGGCAGCATGGGCAATTTCCTGTACGCCGAAGACAACGTCCTGCGAGCAGTTGTAGATATAGCCTTCATTGGGATAAAAAAGCTGCTTGTTTTTGATGGCGCGCATGGTCTGCAGCGATGGATCCTCTAAAAATTCCTGATTATATTTTTTGATATCAAAATTGCCATGGTCGTTATACACCGGCATTATCAGTAAATCCGGATCAATCTTCACCAGCATTTCCTTAGTAATCTGCTGGCCGTTTTTGATTCCTGCAGCTGAAACGCCGTTGATAACACCTGCTTCCTTGCACATGTCGTCAAAAATGCAGCCTTTGCCGCCGTAGGAGCTCATCAGCGAAACAAGAACGATTTTCTTCGGCTGCTGCAGCTTGAGCGCCGCTACCTGCTGCTTAACCTGCGCCAGTCTGCTGTCCATCAGCTTCACCAGCTCTTCTCCCTTACTGTCGGCGTGCATGGCTTTCGCGATAGTGCGCACGTTTTGTCTGATATCCTCAATAGTTGCTGGTCCCTTCAAAACAATGACGTTCATGCCCAGATTGCGCAAATTTTCGACACGGTTCATGTCGCTCCAATCGTAGGCAAAGACTACGTCCGGCTTCAGCGCCAGCACCTCTTCTGCCGAAGGGTTTTTGATTTTGTGCTGAATTTTTTTAGCCTGCTCTACAAGGTTAGAGCTTACCGGATCATCGGCCAGATAATTGACGGCAACCAATTTATCTTCCATGCCTAAGCCCATGACTATGCCATCACTGCTGAGCGCCAGCGTCAGTACCTTTTGCGGTGCCTGTTTGAACGTGGTAACTGTTCCATGCTCATCAGTTACTTTATAGCTTCCGTCTGCGGCAGCGTCTTTTCCGCCGCTGCCTTGTCCGCAGCCTGTAACTAAAAGCAGCAGCAACAGCAATAAACAAAAAATTTTCCTCATGCTTCAAGCCTCTATTCTCATCGTTTTATTTCAGCGGTATTGACTTATATGCGGCAATACCGACAATACTGTAATTTATATTATAAAGTATATAGCGCTATGATAGTCAAGAGTAAAGAAAAGCAAAAGAGAAAATAAACACTTGTTTTTATTTCATTTGTATGTTATAATTATTTCAGTTGCATGGGTAGCCGTTTTCCAACGGAGGTCATGCCTGGTTGTGAGAACCAGTGGCGTTTGTCGAGCTTTCGGCAAACGCCTTTTTTTATATCTCTTCCTATTGCAAATTAAGCCAGTCCTACCATCTTATATATTTTTCATTACTTGTGTGTTATAATTAAAGGAGGAAAGTATGAGTTCCAAACAATACCCGGAAAGCCTCATCCGCAATCGCGAAAGGCTTATTGAAAAGGCCAAACAACTGAACCTATTCAGTGATGCAATGGCTAAAATGGTCTTTACTGATTCAGGTGCCTGCGAACATGTTTTACGTATCCTTTCCGGCATCGATTCACTGGTCATTAAGGAAAATCGTACTCAAATGGTCATTAACAAATTTGCATCCAAGGATATTATTATGGATGTTCTTGTAGAAGATGCAAACAATAAGCTCTACGAAATGGAAATTCAAAAAAGCGATGGTAAAATTGACCATGCTAGACGCATGCTGTACTATTCTTCGAGCATCATTGGTAGCTATTTGCCAAAGGGCAAGGACAAAAAATATAAAAGCGTTCCCGATTTATATATGTTTTACATAACCGAGCCTGATACTTGGCATTTAGGTTGTACCTGTTACTGTGTAAACAAACGCCTTAACAATTTACCAATGAAATACGATGATGGTCTGCATATGTATTACATTAACGCAGAAGTTAATGATGGCTCTTCAATTGCAAAATTAATGCAGTATTTTAAAACAGCAGAAGCAGATGACTTGAGTCAAGGGAAATTATCTAAACATGTCAATTACCTAAAGGCTACGAAGGAGGGGAAAGCCGCCATGTGTGAATTTACTGAAAAAATTTATAGTGAAGGTAAAGCTGAAGGCGAAGCTATTGCCAACTACGCTGCAGCAAAACGTATGCTTTTAAAAGGAAATAATTCGCTTCAAGATATTGCGGAATTTACTAACCTGCCTATGAGCAAGATTTTGGAACTGCAAGCAGAGCTTAATAATGCTTAAACATTAAATATACATTTACCTTCACTGCCGTGCGCTAAAGCGCACGGTTTTTTCTTTTGCATTCCCCTCCCACACATCAAAAAGGCGGCGCCAAGCGCCGCCTTAATGTCATATCGTTATGCTATTAGAATGTATATTCTGCGCCGATGATGAAGGAACGTCCTGCCATCGGATATCTTGCTTCACCGTTTTTGTACAAGCCGCCGAATTCAGCATAGCGTGCATTGGTAAGATTGTAGCCATTAATAAACAGCTTGGCATTATCATTAATCTTATACTGTGCACCAAGATCTAAGGTGAAATAGCTGCTGTCTACAAAATTCTTTTCAGATTGTCCGGTAACAGCATTAGCATTTAGGGTAAACAGCCAATCAGCATTCTTATACTTCAAGCCGGCACGATAAATATTCGGCTTAGTAGTCAAATCCTTGGCAAAGCCGTAGCCCTTGTCCTGCTTAACCTGAACATAGGTATAAGAAGCATACGCAGATAAGTTATCATCAAAATCATGATTCAGGCTCAATTCCAAACCACGACGTTTTTCTTTATTAACGTTAATAGCTTGGGTAGTTGTTCCGCCATCCCATACCCAGTCAATAGCGTCCTTGATATCACTATAGAATACACTAGCAGAAATATCCGTCTTATCATTCAGCTTTGTATTGCCACCAAAGGTCCAAACATAACCTTTTTCCGGTTTAAGGTTCGGATCGCCGTAAGTCGGGTACATGCCCGGCTGATACCAGAACAGGTCATCTGTAGTAGGTGCATTAAATACACGGCCCCAAGATAAGTAAGCATTGCTATTTTCATCAAACTTTTTATTCAAAGCAACCTTAGGAGTAACCTCGCTGCCATACTTGCTGTGATGATCATAACGCAAGCCGGCATTTAATTGCCATGTAGGCGCAAACTCCCATCTGTTTTCCGCAAAGATTGCTTTATTATTAATATCACGCTTACCGGTGTATAATGCGTTATTATCAACCGTAGTCTTGTAATATTCCAAACCTGCAGTCAATTCATCAGTATCACTAAATTTAAAGTTCTGTTGCGCCTCTATACCGATTGTAGAATCTGTAAAGTTAGATTGTCTACTTGTAACTGGAGATCTGAAATGAGCATGCTGGTAGTTTTTATATACCTGAACATAGCCTTTTTCATCACTGCTTTCGTTCCAGTCATAACGCAAGGCAACGTTATTGCTGATGCGTTTATGGCTGTCGGTTGTTCCAAAGCCGGAAAAACCGAACGGAGAACCGCCGTCAGCATTGATATGCTCAAAGTTAACGCCAATGCGGTTATCCTCGCCAACCTTCTGGTCCAGCTTAACAATAACACCGGTATCATCATAGCCGGAGTTCTTCAGCAGCTGAGATTTGCCGTTAGCATTTTTAAATTTATATTCGCCTCTGCGTTCTTTGGTCGCAGAAACAATAAGACCTAAGCCGCTGTCTGTGCTGCCGCTGGCAGAAATTGCATACTGTTCGGCATTCCAGCTGCCGCCTGCAGCTTTAACGGTAACATGATTACCGATTTCACTGCCTTTTTTCATAATAACGTTAATTACGCCGCCGACTGCATCGGTACCATACAGAGCAGAACCGCCGCCCTTAAGTACTTCGATACGTTCGATTGCATTAACAGGAGGCAACCAATCGGCACTGCTGTTACCGCTGCTTCCCAGGTTCATTCTGCGTCCGTCAACCAATACCAAAACTCTTTCATCGCCATTGAGCAGAATCTTGTCCTGACCCATGGAGGAGCCTTTGGCACCGCTGCCTAACACGTTAACACCGGGAATTGCTCTTAAAGCATCAGAAGCACTGGCATAATTCTGATCAGCAATTTCTTCCTTGGTAATTACGCTGATATCAGCAGGTGTATCAACTTTCTGTGTCGGAACACGGCTGGCAGTTACTACCATATCCTCCAGCGCGAACTCCTGCAAATCCTCTGCTGCAAACACCGTGCCCCCCCATACTACAGTTGTACCTGCAAGCAAGGACACTATTACAGCATTACGTAAGCTTTGAACCTTTTTCATACTCTAAACCCACCTTTGAAATAATTTATAGCATACCATCCGCCTCTATACTTTCAAGACAGGCGTACAGCAAAACTAGCTTTCTCTCTCAGCTATCAGTTTATCTTCTTATCACTTACTCGTCAACGGCAAAAATAGGGGTATTATTTCGCCGCAAGCATTTATTTACTTACTTTATATAATGAACATCATAGACAAGCGACTGCACACACTTGGCATCTGCATCATAATCAAAAAGCAGTACCGCAGGCTCACCGCTGTACGCCAGCTTCAGCTCGCCACGGTCAATAACCACGCTCTGCCCCACATTCATATCCATCCACTGCTGGGAACCGGTCTGATTGCAGACAATCACTGTCACATCCGTTACCTTAGATGCATGCAGCCAAGCAGGCAGCGGATTGCCGCACACCTGCGTCGGCGGCCAGGCAGCAACGTCGACAATAATTTCGGCACCCTGCGCCTTCGTCCCCTCGTAATATTCCGGGAACCACAGGTCAGCGCACACCAACACTCCTGTCTGCAAACCGCTGCAGGGAAGCACGGTAAAACTGTCACCCTTGCGCGCCCAGGCCTCTGCTCCCAAGCACTCGCCAAACAACTTGCGGTGACGGCCGATGATTTCACCATCAGGCCCAAAAACAAAACAGCTGTTGAAGTTTTTATCACAGGCAGCATCATATTCACCGCAACCTAAAAAGATGGTAATGCCGTATTCACGGCATAAATTACGCAATGGCTCCAATTCAGGTGATGGTTGTGGCACTACCACAGCATTTTCATCTACGCGATAAAAATAATATCCTTGTACCGCTACCTCAGGTGTCAATACCCAGTCAGCGCCCTGCTCTGCAGCAATGCTCACTGCCTGCTCTAAGAGTTGCAGATTGCGCTCCTGTGGACCGCAGCTGAGCTCTAAATGACATAAAGCAATTTTCATTCCATTGCCTCCGAATATCCTAAACAATCGCTATTTTTATTGTATTGTATATACTAGGCATATAGTCAAGCCAAAGATGCTCTAAACAAGCTTCATTATATTAAAAAGCATGTAAAAAAGCATTATTCCATGTTTGAACAAGCATTAAACATGTTATTTGTCAAAGAAGAAACGTCAGCAAATCGGATTTGATTGTTAAACACCCGACGCTGACGTTTTTTTACTTCTGTATGCGTTTTATCGCTTCACGCTTCATACTGCACTCCGCGCCATAGGCAGACTTATCCTCGAAGCCATACCAACGCGCGAAGCAACCGCCGCCGCACAGTTTAAAATCGTCGCATTGGCGGCAAAAGTCCATAGACTCAGCAATCACCTGCTTAGTTTTTTCTACCAAAGCAGGCTCTAAGCCGTTATATACATTACCAAGGTAAAAATCCGCATTGCCTACCAGCGAAGAGCAGGCGTAAATATCACCCTTGGCATCTACAAAGGCTGCTTCGCCGTTCATAGCATAGCAATGGCCGAAGGTCAGACTGCAATCCTTACACAAAAGTTGCGCTCTCTCCTGCTGCGCAATCGCTATGCGCATTCCTGTGAGCTTCGCCAGCTCATCGCAGCGCGCAAAAACGCGCTGCATAGCCTGCTGCATCGCTGCAGGCGCAGGCGGCTGCAGATTGCGTCCACGTCCCTGCCCGCGCAGAATGTCAAAGCCGATTTTACGGATGTTGCCCAAAAAGTAGGCAAAATCCACAATGCCTTCCAGCGTATCTACGTTTTCCGACGTCACTACACAGGTTACGCCACAGGCAATGTTATTGCGGCGCAAAACCTCAATACCCTTGAGGATTTCGCCGGTCGCACCGTAGCCGTTCTTTTTCAGTCTCAGCTTGTCATTAACCGCCGGTCTGCCGTCAAGACTTACGCCGATGGCTACCTTATTTTTATAGAGGTACTTTGCAATCTTATCAGTAAGCAGAGAACCGTTAGTCTGCAGCTGTAGTACGGCAGGCAGCTTTTCCTTATGCACATAATCTACCACTGCCTTCAGGCAATCAAAGTTCAGCAGCGGCTCGCCGCCGCTGAACTGAATCACAAAGCGTTCACCGCCGTCCGCCGCCAGCTTAACTGCTGCCAACGCTGTTTCCGGTGACATCATACTGCGGTCATGCTCGGCAGCATAGCAGTAACGGCAGGCAAAGTTGCACTGGCCGGTCAGGCTCAGCACTAACATTTTAATGCTCATCTGCTCTGTCCTCCAACTCGCCTTCCATATCCAGATAAAGCTTTTGCAGCTCCTCCTTAGTTTCCGGCTTAGCCTGCCACAGTCCGCGCTGCTCTGCCTCCAGCAGAATTTCTGTCATTCGCTGCAGAGCCCAGGGGTTAACATCACGCAGCCATTCCTGTACTGCCGGGTCAAAGGTATATTTCTCGGCATATTTTTCGTACATCCAGTCCTCCATAACGGCGCTCGTCGCATCCCATTGGAAGCTGTGCGCAATCATGTTGGCCATATCGGCAGCGCCCTTGTAACCATGCTGCATCATGCCCTTGATAAATTTGGGATTGATAGCCTCACTGCGGAACAGGCGCTTTGCCTCCTCCTGCACGCTGTGCATCGTCACACGCGTCCTGTCGGTACTATCGCCGCAGTAGGAGCGCGGCGCGCTGCCCTTAATCGAACGCACTGCAGCAATCATGCCGCCATGGTAGGCGTTGTAGTCATCGCTGCTGAGCATATTTGTTTCGTGGTTATCCTCGTTTTTAATCGTAATATCCAAGCTGCCCATACGCTTGCGGAACTGCTGCGGCAGGAATTTACCCTTGGTTTTGCCGCCGTAGGCATGACCGCCCCAGCGCACGTAAACATCGGCAATATCATCAATGGTTTCCCAGTTCTTGCTTTCCAGCAGCGCCGCAACGCCTGCGCCATAGGTTCCCTGCGCATCGCCAAAGACACGGAAGGCCGCCTGACGCCATGCTGCAGCGTGCTCCATACCCTCCTGCTGCTCCAGCTCCCTGGTATCCTCCTGAATATGCTTGCGTACAAAGTTTAAATCATCAGGCTCATCCTGCTCCGCTGCCAAAAGCACCGCCTTGTCCATTACCTGCATTACTGCAGGCATAGTGTCGCGGAAGAGACCGCTGATACGCGCCGTAACGTCAATACGCGGACGCTTGAGTTCCATCAGAGGAATGACCTCCAGGCCGTTGATACGCAGGCTGCCGCTCTGGTACTTGGGACGGATGCCCATCAGATAGAGGAATTCGGCAATGCACTGTCCGTGGCTGCGCATGTTTGCACCGGACCAGAACACCATACCGATATTTTCGGGATAATGACCTTCCTCCGCAATGAAGCGTTCTACCACCTGGTCTCCCAGTGTCTGGCCGATTTCCCATGCTGCCGGTGTCGGCAGGCAGCGCGGGTCCACACCGTAGAAATTGCGTCCTGTCGGCAGCAAATCAGCGCCGCCGCTGGAGGGAGCACCGCTCGGTCCCGGCTCGATATATTCGCCCTCAAAGCCACGCAGCATATTGGTAATTTCCTGCTTCGTCAAAAGCAGATTGGGATAGAGTGTATCTACTATATAGTTGCAGACCACTTCCAGCTTTTCTCTGCTTTCCGCCGGTGCCTGCTGTACCCAGGACAGCTGCAGAGCATCAGCAACCGCATCCTTCACAAAGTCACGCTGCTGCAGGCAGCGAATCAGCTCGCGGCACTGATTGGCGATACGGTCGATTAGCATACCATAGGTGATATTCAGCGGTTCGTATATCAGGCTGCTGTTTTCCAGCAGATAGTAATAATCAAAGCCATACAGCGCTGCTATTGCTTGCGTCAGGCTGGGGATATTGCCGTTATCAAGACGCAGCAGCAGCCACAGATAATCCTCCAGCTGCTGGTCCTCCGGCGGCTGTCCCATAATATGCAGGCCTGTGTGCACCTCCATATTCTTCAAATCCGTAATGTAATTATGCAGATTCATCACGTATTCGTCGAAGGGCTTTTCTTCATCGTAAGTAACCTCATCCTGCAGGTTGGCCTCGGCAACCTTCGCCAGCACAAGCTCCTGCAAGCGCGGCAGATTATCCGGCTGCGTGCTGCTGAAGTGCACGTATTCGTCCATGAGCTTTTCCAGCTCCTCCATCTCGTCGTACACTCCCGCTTGTGTCTGCGGCGCCGGCAGATGCTCAATAAGGCAGGCAGCGCCACGGCGCTTCGCCTGAATACCTTCGCCCGTAATAGTGATGTTATAAGGATAAATATTCGGCAAATCTCCCAGCGCCAAATCCGGATAGCAGCTGCAGTCAAGGCCGGCATTCTTACCCGGCAGCCATTCCAGGCTGCCATGCGTACCGATATGCGCAACAGCGTCTGCCTGCCACACATCGCGTACCCAACGGTAGAAGGCCAGATATTGATGCGTCGGTGCAACGTAAGGATCGTGGTAGATTTTTTCCGGGTCCTCGCCAAAACCACGCGGCGGCTGCACGGTTACGAAAACATTGCCGTTCATCGTTCCAGGCACCAGGATATCGCCGTCATATTCCATGACAGAACCCGGCGCTTCGCCCCAGTCCTTCACCAGCTGCTCCTGCACCTTTTTGTCCATCAGCGCAAAGAATTCTCTATATTCTGCTCCCGTCAGCTTATAGGCAGCATCAACCTGCTTTTCCGTCAGCATGCTGCGGTCGTTGGTAGCATTGGCAGTCAGCAACTTGATAAATTCCTTCGTATCCTCCGGAATCCAATCTACCTTATAGCCACGCTCGCGCATAGCAGCCAGCACACGACGGATGCTTTCGATTGTATCAAGGCCGATAGCACTGCCGATGTTGGAATTACGCGGCGGATAGTTGTGGAAAATAATAGCGATTTTCTTCTCGCTGTTGGCCTTATGGCGCAGCATCGCCCACTTCTTCGCCTTGGAGGCCATGCGCTTTACACGCTCCATATTAGGCAGATAGCGGACATCGCCGTTTTCCAGAATTTTTTTGTGTGCTATAGGCACGCCGTGAATAATACCATCAAATTCCGGCAGAGAAACGCTGATGGAAACCTCCATGGCGTTCATTCCTTCAAAGCTGTCCTTCCATTCCTCAAAGGGCGCAATTGTCGTATAGGCAGCCAAAACAGGTACGTTAAGCTTTTTCAGATAATCAAGGTTAATCGAACCGCCGGTAGTCATGGAAAATTTCATCACGTTCAGCAGCACATCGATTGCAGGCACACCGTCTGCCGTACAGAAGAAGCTGTTGAAAACCTGCGTCAGACTGGGCATGCCCATTTCCTCAAGCGGCATGCCGTTGCTGAAAACGCAGACAGCGTTGACGCCCTGTGCTTCCAGCTCTTCTATCATAGCAGTCTGGTAGGTCAAATCGCCCCACACCCATTCGTCGCGGTAAAAAAGAATGCCCGCTGTCGGTCGTCCGATGACGCAAAAATCACGCTGGTATTCCGCTAAATCGGTATATACCTTTTTCGCCCGCGGGTGATAAATACCGCACCAGTGAATCGGGTTAGGCTCATCGACTGTAATAGCCTCACCCTGCAGCAGCTGCTGCAGATATAACCACAGATTGCTATAGTTGATTTCGCCGCCGAACATGCAATATTTTTTGATAACAGCAAGCTGCTCAGGTGTCAGTCCCTGTGACAGCTCGCCCTCCTTGCTGCCGGCAGCATCAATATAAAAGGGCAGGCGCAGCTGCTTCAGCAGGCTGACGCAGCGCTGCAGAAACGGTGTATCCAGACCTGTACCCATCCATTTCATAATGACCAGCTTGGAGCCGACAAGCTCCTTGTGCCATTTATCCTCCCAAACCGTCGCATCAGTAATCCAACGGCAGGCGCAGGCATTATCCAGCTTGCCTTCCTGCTGCAGCTTTTCCATAGTCTGCTGCATCATACCCATGCGGCGGATAACATTCGTCAAGAAAATAACCTTCATAATTTCTACCTCATCTTAAAAGAACTGCTTCTGCATTCTGCGCAGCAGATACAGGAAATACGGCGTACCTAAGAACGCTGTCATAATACCTACACGCACCTCTGCCGGCGGCATAATAATGCGTCCCAGCGAATCGCAGAATACCAAAAAGGCTGCGCCGCCAAGTGCGCTGGCAGGCAAGAGTACACGATGGTCAGGACCAATAAGCATACGCATCATATGCGGAATAACCAGGCCGACAAACCCGATATTACCGCTGACGCAAACGGAGGTAGCAGTAGTCATAGCTGCTACGAAAAGCAGACCCATGCGGAATGCGGTAACAGGCATACCAACAGCTTTAGCTTCCGTTTCGCCCAGCACCAGAATGTTCAGGTGACGCGCCAGCATGCACATAATTACAATGCCGCACAGCACAGGTCCGACTGCCAGATATACGTGCTCCCAGCGACGGTAATCAAGACCGCCGACCATCCAGAAAAGATATTGCTGCAGCTTCTGCTCGTTCATAAATGTAAGCAGGCCGGAGGTAATAGCACCCAAAAGCATACCCACGGCAACGCCTGCCAAAAGCAGCGTCATAACAGGAATTTTTCCGTTACGCATCGCCAAAAACACTGTTAGGCACACAGCGCAGATACTGCCGCAAAAAGCGAAGGCCGGCATAGCGAACATACTGCCGGAGGCTGCACCCAAAGCAATAGAAAGCACCGCACCGGTAGCAGCACCGGAGGAGATACCGATAAGACCGGGATCTGCCAGCGGGTTGCTGAAGATGCCCTGCATTACAGCGCCGGAAATCCCCAGCGCCGCACCTACAAGCACACCTACCAGCATACGCGGCAGGCGGATATACCAGATAACGGCAAGCTGCTCCCTGCTGTAATCAGCCTCGGTAAAGCCTGGCAGATTCAGCTGAGCGCCAATAACTGCCAGCGCCTTGCCTACAGGCACATCTATCTGGCCGAAGGTCAGAGATACACAGGCAATAACAACTAAGAGAACTGCTAAAAGAATAATAGCCAAAGGACTCCGTTCACGTTTAATAATCATCTACAAACACACTTCCTCAAAAAATTTCCGGATATACAGCATGCGCAATGTTTTCAATAGCATCGACAATATGCTGGCTGGCAACATAGCGGTATTTGTCCGAAACAAACTTAATCTGCTTGTTGCGTACAGCCTTAACATCGCGATAGGCGGGGTCATTCATTACGGCATAAGCATAACCCTGCACATCCTGTTTATTATTATAATTCCAAGTCGGCAGCATAAAAATATCCGGATTTATGCGTACCACCTGTTCCTTGCTGATAGCAGGCGTGCCATGCTCATTCTTACTGTTGTCACAAGCAATAGCTGCGCCGTTGATTACATGCGCCATCGTCAGCATACTGTCGAGCAAATCGCCCTTCCGCCCCATGGCAGAGGTAAAATTAAAGGCTACAGCAACGCGCCTTTCGCTTGACGGAATCTGACGCAAGCGTTTTTGCAGCTGCTGCAGGTGCGCGTCCATCTTCTGCACCATCAGCTCCCCCTGCTGCTTTTCGCCTACCGCTGCAGCTATACCGCGGATTTTGTCGCACATCTCCTGATAATTATGCGGACTGCGCGCTATATACACAGGCACGCCCAACCCCTCCAGACTGCGGACCAAATCACTTGAGGTAGCAGTCGAAACAACAACAAGGTCAGGCTGCAGAGCGTAAACCGCTTCCGTATTTTCCGGCACCTTGCGTCCCACAGTATAGGCCTGCTCTTTGGTAATAAAGCTTATCTCGCTGTCGCCTGCCCAACGGCTGTAGGCCATAATACGTTTTATGTCAACTAAATCGGTAAGGATTTCATCCGTACCATATGTAAGCGAAACAATCCGCTGCGGCTTATGCTCAAAATGCAGCGTCCTTCCGGCGTCGTCCGTAACGCTATAGGCCACATCCGCCGCCGGCGAAGCAGGAACATCGGCAGCCTGCTGCTTACTGCATCCTGCAGTAAATACCAAAAGCAACAGGCTTATAATCATCAATAGCTTTTTCATAGACCACCTACTATACTTTATTCTTTTTCCTGCGGATAAAGCAATTCCACAGTCGCTCCAGCATGTAAGCACTGCCCTGCAGGCCTACCATAGGCTGCTTGGTAATAAACACCTCATCATTCGTAGGATAGCAGATATTGCAGGCATCAAAGCTGCACTGCTTTCTGCGATAAAGAACCGAGCTTTCGCTACTGCTCGTCAGCAGCAGTACATTGTCACAGGTTTTAAAATATTCGCTGATGGCAGCATCGTCCACGCCAACAGTGTAAATAGCCTCTGCCGTGTCGCAGGCAGGCGCATCCTTAAGCTGCTGCTGGCAGATAACAGTCAGCCTGCCGATGTCAGTCCATTCGGTGCGCAGCGTCTGTGCGAGGCACAGCGCCTGCGTCGCAGGCGCGCTGACGAGCACGTTATCAAACCACATGCTGCCCCAAAGCGCAATGGCTTCATTATTACGGCTCAGCAGATAATTATCCTGCGCCTGAGCTTCCGCCGTCACCTTGTCCAACGCAGGAGCAGGCAGCTGCGCATTTATCTGCTGCAGCCAGCGCAGCGTTCCCTGCACACCATAAGGCAGTCCGGCAAAAATATACGGCGTGCCGTATTGCTTCTGCAGATATTCAGCCAGCGGCAGTCCCAGCTCCGCATTGGTAACAATGTTCAGCGAAGCCTCCGGCAGCTTCTGCAGCTCCTCCAACGTGCATTCGCAGCCGGGAGTACAAAGCACCTCATAGCCTGCCAGCTGCAGTAAGCGTTTTAATTCCCGCGTATCGGCAGCACCCTGCAGATAAAATTCCGATTGTCCTAAAATATTGACAGCCAAGGGCTTTGCTGTCACAGTCTGCGGCAACAGCTGCGCAAACAGCTTCTTGGCAGCCTTGGCATAGCCTGCGGCAAAGCCGCCGACCATACCGCCGCTGTCCAATGTAACCACTGGGAACGGCAGCTCCAGCTTGCGCGCCATGCCTGCCAAATCATCACCGATTAAGCTTAGCGAGCAGCTGCTTTCCAAAAGCAGTACCGAAGGCTTGTGACCATCCTCCAGCATGCGCTGCAGCTCCTGCGTTACATATTCCTCGGAGCCGTAAATAACAGCGTTATTATCAGGCTGCGAGCCGTAAAAGCGCGTATACATATCGGGGCGCGCCTTTTCCAGATGGCGTAAAGCATAAAAATAACACCACAACGGTCCGTTAATCAAAACCTCACTCTTATCAATAGCAGCAAAAAAGGCTCCTGCACCTGTCAGCGCACAGGTATCCACACGCTCGCAGATATTGCCCCAACCTTGCTTTTCAGACATAGCGCACGCCTCCCTTCAGCCTGCTGCACAGGCTCTGATAGATTCCCTGCATCATCTTGACCTCACCGGCAACGGCAACCTGCGGCAGCATCGGCAGGAAAATCTGGCGTGCCTCCTTATTCTGCAGCTCATGCGTTGTCAGCACAATGTCTGCATCTGCTACCAGCTTTTCACCCTCCGCCGTAGTATATACAGGCACATCGCTGTTTTCCTGCACAACCTTCAGCATCGCTTCGCGCTCATCACCGTCATAGGAATCCAAAAGAATAATGCCTGTAAGATTCAAGCGCAAAAGCCTGATAGTCTGCAGGATATTCCCCGGATGAAAATATCTCAGAATACGGCCGATGCACAGCACTGTTTTCTTGCCTTCTGTTACCGGCAGAAAATGCTGCAGCTGCTCACTTAAGCGCTGCTGCTCCAGCCTCAGCACCTGCTGCGCCAACTGCTCACGCCCCAGCATACGTCCGATGCTGATAATCCAGTCCTGTGTTTCCTGCCAGCCGACAGGATAAATATCGGCCAGATAATGTGTGCCGTATTTTTCCTGCAGCTGCTCTGCAACCTTACGCAAGCCGATATGCGTCTGCCCGCGGCCGCCAAGCACAACCGCATATTCGGCGGCTGCCACCTTTTCCAGCTCATCCATAGCCATATAGCCGGGGAACTGACCGATGACCTCTACGCCGAATTCCTGCAGAATACGCGTAACCTCTTTTGCGTAATGCCCCCACGGGCCACCGTTATCACCTAAAAGCAATACACTGTCCTTTTGCTTGGCGCAAGGCTTGACGAAGCGCTCCAACAGCTTCTGCGTAATTTCAAAATAGCCGTCATAATATTCCGCACCCAAAAAGCCGCAGCATTCCACAGTAAGGATAGGAACATTGTATTCCTCCTCCACCTCGCGTGCCACCGATTCCACATCGTCACCGATAACACCGGCCACGCAGGAATTGGCAATCATCAGGCATTTTGGCTTATAGGTTTCAATGGCAAAGCGCAGGCATTTTTCCAAACGCGCCACACCGCCGAAAATTGCGTCCTTTTCCTGCAGCTGGCTGCTGAGCAGCGGCACGGAGCCCCACTGCTCGCGCTCATTTTCGGACAAAGTACGGTATTGCGAGTTAATATCCATCGTGCGTGCTACATGAGCACAGGCACGCGGGCTGTGAAAAACTACCACAGCGCCGTCCATGTAGGCAACAGCGCGCCATACGCCCGGCATACTGCAGCTGCAGCTTTTGCGTGCACTGTAAAAGCGTCTTGTTTTAATTGCCATATTCGGCCACCAGCTTTTCAAGCTCCTCAAAGCTCATCGGCGTAGGAATAGCCATGTTTTCATTATGCCAGATATCATGCGCCAGCTTGCGGTAAACGCCGGCCTGAGCGCTTTCCGGTGCATACTGCAGCACTGTCTGGCGATTGTTTTCCGCCTTATTGACGATTACGTCACGCGGAATAAAAGCAATCAGCTGTGTGTGCAGGCGTTTGGCAAACTCCTGCAGCAGCTGCTGCTCGTTAGGTGTATTGCGGCCATTGCCGATAATGCCGCCCAGACGCACACCGCCGCGCATAGCAAAGCGCTTAACGCCCTTGGCAATGTTGTTGGCAGCATACAGGCTCATCAGCTCGCCTGAAGAAACAATATATATATCGGTTGCATAGCCCTCGCGGATAGGCACGGCGAAACCGCCGCATACTACGTCACCTAAAACGTCATACATAATCAGGTCCTCGTCCGTCAGCACCTCCAGCGAACGCAGCTTTTCCAGCGCCACAATAATACCACGGCCAGCACAGCCTACACCAGGCTCAGGACCGCCGGCCTCTACGCATTTGATGCCGTTATAGCCTGTATGAACAATATCCTCTGCCGCAACCTCATCATTATCGCGCACCATATCAAGCACAGTCTGACTGCAGATACGTCCCAGCAAAAGTCTGGTAGAATCATTTTTCGGATCGCAGCCGATCTGGCAAACCTTAAGACCATCCTCACTGAATGCAGCCGACAAATTTGATGTTGTTGTAGATTTGCCGATACCGCCCTTACCATAAATCGCAATTTTTTTCATTAGATATTGACCTCCATCCTATACTAAAAAACTCCTATTCAAACAACAAGAAAATATGATATAATTTACTAGATAAAAAGGAGTGATATTACTCCTTTTAATATTAAACTATATACTAGTATTATAGTCAAGCTTATGAGGAACAATTATGATTAATAAAGACAAGCGAAAGTACTTTACTGCCGGCGAGCTGGCAGCAATTTTTAATATATCTAAGCAGTCATTGCTCTACTACGACAAGGTTAACTTGCTTTCACCGGACTTTGTCAGTGAAAATGGCTACCGCAATTATTCTATCCAGCAATTTCTGGATTTGGAAATAATCGTCAACCTGCGTGCGCTGGATATCAGCATCGCCAATATCAAAAAATATCTGGAGGACCGCAGCAAGGAGCATTTTCTGCAGCTGCTGCAGGAAAAAACAGCGGAATGTCAGGCAATCATCCACAACAATCAGGAAATCTGCGACACCATCGAGCGCATTAAGGAGGATATGCACGTCAAGGAGCTTAATCCATGTCGCCACCTGACGCTCAGCTGGCAAAATGACCGTTTGCTGCGTCTGACGCCGCTTGCGGAAAGTGACGACGGCAAAAGCCGTATTACCAAGTTTGCCCGCCATGGGCAAAGACGCGCGCATCACAAGGGAGCACTGCCTAATCATGCCGGTTGGGTTTTAAATCAGGAGAGCTTTTTTAAAACGCATGAATTTCAACGTTCACAGGCATATTTTTCCTGCGTCACCAGTGCCACCAAGCATCGGCAGTCCATCAAAATGACGCTGCCCGCAGGCCTGTATCTGGAAATCATTTTTTCCGGCACCTTCTGCGAAAACGCCGCCAAGCTGTCCAAACGTATAGAACACTTTCTGCAGATCAATGATTTGGAGCCTGTTGGCAATATTTATATCCTGCCTCTGGAAAATCATTGGTTCTCCTGCGACTGCGAGCAATACGTCAACAAAATCTTTCTGAAGGTTGAGGATAAAGATACTTCCTCTCTGACGTAAAAATTCTCCCGCGTTATGCTTCAAACAAAGCATTTGCGTAAAATACCCAAGATAGCCTTTACTAAGTCCGCTCTATGTGAGCGGACTTTTTGCATGTAAAAAACGCTAAAAACTTCAAAGCCTTTAGCGTTTTTGTTTACGTTCTTCAATTAAGCGCCTTCGCCGCAGCCTCACAGCTGCAGCTGACTCAAAAAGTTTAAGCTGTTCAACGGCTTATCTGTCTGAAAGAAGATAAACTTGAAGAGAATTTTTTCCAGCTCCATTAACGCACCCCCGCGCACCCTAAAGGGCGCCGGCTGCTCGTAATCGAGCTGTGCCAGCCACTGCCACAGCTCGCGTGTTTCCGCACTGCACGGCTCAAGACCGTCGCCGTTATAGCTGCTTTTGCAGCTGCTGCAGATAAGCCCGCCCTGCAGCGGACTGAACCACGCATTCTCCTTGGCCGTCACGGCCTCACCGCAATGCACGCAATGCGTAAGCTGCGGCGCAAAGCCCGTAGCCGCCAGCAATTTTATAGCATAGGACAAAACAACCAGACGCGGATTGCGCTGCATTAGCGCCGCCAGGGCAGCGCCCAGCATTTCATAAAGCTCCGGCTGCGGCACTCTGTCCTCCGTCAGCACGGCAGTCAGCTCCGACGCCACCGCCGCATAAGCCATCTGCTGCATATCCATAGGCTTGGGCATCTGCAAAAGCTCACAGCTGCGCAGCTTGTCTATCTTCTGCCCCTGCTGCACCTCAATATGCAGATTGGCAAAGGGCTGCAGCAATCTGCCATATATATTTTTTTCATAACGGGCACCATAAGCAATAAAGCGCAGCTTGCCATGCTCCTTCGTAAAGCAGACCGCATATTTATCAGCCGTCTGCCAGTTTTTCACATGCAAAACAAGCGCATCATCTGCCAAAAGCTCCCTTTGCGACTCACTCATCCTGTTGTTCTTCCTTCTGCTTTTGCTCCTGCGGCAGCTTCGTAGCCAGCACGCGCACTACACGAAAGCCCTCCGTGCGCAGCACCTTAAAGCTATAGCCGGAAATTTCCACAGCATCGCCAATCTCAGGCTTGCGTCCAAGCAGACCGAAAACATAGCCGCCGATAGTATCCTCCTCAGGATCATCAAATACAATCGGCAGCTGCTCTGCCACATCGTCCAGCAGCACCATGCCGTCAAATTCAATCCTGCCATCGGGAAGCTGCAATACGTCCGGCGGCTCCTGAGCTTCATGCTCGTCCTGAATATCACCGACGATTTCCTCTACGAGGTCCTCCATCGTAATCAGGCCTGCAGTACCACCGTACTCATCTGCCACAAGCACCATCTGCACATGACGTTGCTGCATCAGGTGCAAGGCCTTCGGCACCGGCATAGCCTCCGGAATAACGACAATCGGACGCATCAGACGGCGCAGGTCAAATGTAGTCTGCCCCGGCTTAATCTTCAGCAGGTCGCGCACATGCAGCGTACCCACCACCTGATCCTTGTCCTCCATGCAGAGCGGATAGCGCGTATGATGACTGCTGCGTACAACAGCCATATTTTCTGCCAGCGTATCATCCAAAAACAGGCATACCATATCCTGTCTTGGCACCATGACCTCTCGCGCTACACGGTCGGCAAAGTCAAAAACATTGCCGATCATGCTGCCCTCGACATGGTCAATCTGGCCGTGGCGCTCGCTGGCGCTCACCATCTGGCGCAGCTCGTCCTCACTGCTGGCACTGCCCTCCTTGTGCCAGGTGCCTGTTTTCAAGTAATGCCAGGCAAGCGGCAGCCTATGCCAGAAATCAATCAGTTTCCGAAAAAAGTTGATAAGTCCTCACTCCTTGTAGCCAAGCTGCTTCAAGGCTTTATCCTTGTTACGCCAGTCAGCCTTAACCTTAACCCATAAATCCAAAAAGACCTTGCAGTACAGCAGATTTTCGATATCAGCACGCGCCTGCTGGCCGATTTTCTTCAGCAGGCTGCCCTTAGCACCGATAACAATGCCCTTTTGCGATTCACGCTCTACAAAAATTGTTGCTCTGATATAAACGTTCTCCTCGTCGCGCTCCTTGAATTCGTCCACCTCAACCGCTACGGAATGGGGAATTTCGTCACGCGTCAGGCGCAATACCTTCTCACGGATCATTTCAGCGGCAATCACGCGCTCCGGCTGGTCGGTAATCATATCCTCCGGGAAGTACGCCGGACCCTCCGGCAGATGCTTGGTGATTTCCTGCACCAGTCCGGGGAATTCGCTGTCATTCAATGCGGAAACAGGTACAATCGCCGCAAATTTATACAGCTTATTATAACCTTCCATAATCTGGAACAGCTTTTGCTTATCTGCCAGCTTGTCAATTTTATTTACTACCAAAATTACCGGTGTTTTTACCTTCTGCAGCAGGTTCAGGATATAATCCTCGCCTGCGCCGCGTTTTTCGGTTGCATCCACTACAAAGAGGACAACGTCAACCTCCTGCAGGGTGCTTTCTGCCGTACGCACCATGTATTCGCCCAGCTTATGCTGTGGCTTATGGATGCCTGGCGTATCAAGAAACATAATCTGTGCGTTATCAGTATTCATAATGCACATAATCTTATTGCGTGTAGTCTGCGGTCTGTCGGACATAATAGCGATTTTCTCACCGATCAGACTGTTTGTCAGAGTGGATTTGCCAACGTTCGGGCGGCCCACCATAGCCACAAAACCGGCATAATGTTTAGCTTCTTCGTTGTTTACCTTCTTTATCTTAATCAGCTCCTGTTATCATAATTCAAAACCATACGGCAGCAGCTCTTCTACCGTGGTAATTTTAAAGTCACCCTTCATATTTGCCAAAATCACGGTCTGTATACCAAACTCGCGCATTACCTGTCTGCAGGCACCGCAGGGAGAAACGGGGCCGGAGGTATCTGCAACTACGCACAGCTCTGTCATCTCACGCTCACCGGCGCATGCAGCGTGGAAAATAGCGTTACGCTCACCGCAGACACAAAGTCCGTAGGAAGCGTTTTCCACATTACAGCCACCGTAGATTTTTCCGTTGGCACAGCGTACTGCCGCACCTACAGCAAAGTTAGAATAAGGAATGTAAGCATTCTTACGGGCAGCAACCGCTGCATCGTACAATTCGCGCCAAGCCGGGGATAATTCATTCAGTTTTACGTCTTTCATGGAAAGCACCTCCTATGTTTTTTACAGGTTAGTTATAAATAATTGTGCATTAAGCATCAATGAATGCCTGTGGGATGGTCAAAATATTCTTCGGAAAGGTTAATCGCACGCAAAGCTTCCTCCTCTTTCGCACGCATTTCAGCCTTATCCTCCTCCGTCATATGGTCATAGCCCAACAGATGGAACATACCATGCACTGCCAGATACGTCATTTCGCGCTCCAGGCCGTGCCCGTATTCCTCTGCCTGACGCAGTGCTGTTTCCGCCGAAATGATGATATCACCGAAAAGATGCTCCTCCGGTCCGCCGATCAGCTCCGGCTCATCTTCATCCTCGCAGTCCTCGTCAAGCGCAAAGCTCAAAACGTCGGTAGGCTTATCCATACCGCGATACTCACGGTTCAGCGCATGGATTTCCTCATCGTCGACAATAGTTACATCAACTTCGGACTCCTCCGGCAGCTCATTCAAGCGTGCTACTGCCTGCAAGCCCTCCTGCAGGCGCTCCAGCACCTGCGCGGAAAGCTCTAGCTTCTGCTGGTCATTTTCCAAATTAATTATCATGCTTGTTTTTCTCCGTTATATTTTTCTTTTTGTTTTTCAAAGCGTTCATAAGCCTTGATGATGGAACCGACGATTTCGTGGCGCACAACATCCTGCTCGCTGAACTTTATCACGCCGATTCCCGGAACATTTCCCAGAATACGCGCAGCGTCCTTCAGGCCGCTGTTCTTGCCGCCCGGCAAATCTATTTGCGTGATATCGCCGGTAATAACCATCTTACTGCCAAAGCCAAAGCGCGTCAGGAACATTTTCATTTGCTCCGGTGTAGTATTCTGCGCCTCGTCCAAAATGATGAAGGCGTCATTCAGCGTGCGTCCGCGCATGTATGCCAGCGGTGCAACCTCAATCGTACCCTTGGTAAGATACTTTTGGAAGGTTTCCGTGCCCAGCATATCATACAGGCCGTCATAAAGAGGACGCAGATACGGGTCTACCTTATCCTGCATATCACCCGGCAAAAAGCCCAGCTTTTCGCCTGCCTCTACAGCCGGACGCGTCAGGATAATGCGCTCCACCTCTTTTTTCTTCAGCGCCGCTACTGCCAGCGCCACTGCCAGGTAGGTTTTGCCTGTGCCTGCAGGTCCGATACCCAAGGTTATATAGTTATGACGGATAGTTTCCACATACTGCCACTGTCCCAATGTTTTGGCCTTCACCTGACGGCCACGGTTATTGACAATAATCGTGTCAGCATACATGCGATGCAGACTTTCCAAATTTCCTGCCTTCACCATATACATGCTGTAACGCACATCATGCGTTGTCAGCGGCAGTCCCTGACGGTACAAAAACAGCAGCTCCTGCAGCAGCTGTTCCAGCTGCGCCACCTCTTCAGCGCATCCGCTCATGGTAATCTGATTGCCGCGCGCTACGATTGTACAGTCAAAAGCACTGCGGATTAAACGCAGAAACTCATCGTTACGTCCGCAAATGCCAACCATTTCCTGCTGGTCAACAGTTTCGAGTATACCTTGCATTTTTTCTTCTTCACTAGCCAAGCAATTTCCTCCTACCTGTTTTAAAAGGGGTGTTAACGTTTTTCTATCGTAACCTTCTTAATGATTACATGCTCCAACGGTTTATCATTGGAATCTGTTGCTGTTTTGCCGATTTTATAAACAACATCCATGCCCTTGCTTACCTTGCCGAAAACAGCGTGCTTGCCGTCAAGCCATTTGCATTCACGCAGGGTGATAAAGAACTGGCTGCCGCCGGTATTCGGGCCGCGGTTTGCCATGGAAATTACACCGGGGCCGTCATGCAGCAGCTTACTGCTGAACTCATCCTTAATAGTATAGCCGGGACCACCGGTACCGTTGCCGGCAGGGTCACCGCCTTGAATCATAAAGTTATCGATTACACGGTGAAAAACAAGACCGTTATAAAAGCCCTTTTCTGCCAGCGTAATAAAATTCTTCGACGTTTCCGGTGCATAATCTGTTGCCAACTTCACCTCAAAATCGCCCATGCTCGTGTTGAAAACCGCCGTCGCAGGCTCTGCCTTCGGTGCCTGCTCCTGTTTTTCCTGACCGCAGGCTGTAAGTACCAGCGCGCACACCAGCATCAGGCAGATTATTAACAATTTCTTCATGCTCTTTCCTCCCATAGAAAAGGATATAATTTCTCAAGTATATTATACAACTAACAAGCGCCGCATTTCAAGCGTTTGCCCAGCCAATCGCTCAGCAACGCGCCTGCTTCGTCACTGTATTCCGTAAAGCTGTGGTCGCCGCCTTCAAAGATATGCAGCTCAGCCGCATTGCCGATGGCTGCGGCGTTGCGCTGCGCCTGCTCCGCCAGCACCACCTCATCCGCACTGCAGTGCAGCAAAAGTACAGGCAAAGGCTGCGCTTTTTGCAGCAATGCAGGCAAATCGTATTGGTCAAAGTCCGTCAAGAAATCCGGTGTCAAATCGCATTCGCCGCGTTCATCGTTAAAATGCAGCGTTTCGCCGCTGTCCAGACGACGATATTCGTCCTCCGTCATCACGTAGCGGAAGGTAAAGCGCAGATTATTCGGCGTTGCCCACAGAATCAGGCCGTCAAGAGCACCGTCCTGCGCCGCGGTAATGATGGAGGCAGCGCCACCAAGGCTGCGTCCCAAAAGAAACAGCTTACAGCCGGGCTGTCTGCGGCGTACCTCCGCCAGTACGGCATGCAGCTCCTCTACCTGACGCGAAATTATCTGCGTACCCGTAAAGTTAAAGCGCACTACGGCAGCATGCGCCGCAGCCTGCTGCGCCACTCCTGCAGCGCGGCCGCCGCTGTCACGGCTGCCGCGAAAGCCATGTGCCATAACGAGTACAGCATTATTCTCACTGCGGTTCGGTTCTACAACACATTCTATTTCCCCTAACGGGCCTTGAAATGTAAATGTATCCTTAAGCATCTTCACTCACTCTTTTCGTATTATTTAGCGTTTCAAAAAGCATTTCTTAACGCATTTTCTAAATCTTCTAAGTTAACGTTAACTGTAAGTTCTACGCACGCTCAGTACTTACGCATTTTTCTCGGCAGACATTCTGTACAGGCACACACCCATGCGTCCTGTTTTTCCCTGCTCCGCGCGGTAGGAGCAGAACATTTCATGGTTATGCTCCGTGCAGACACCAGCAGTAAGAATATTTTCCGCCTTTAATCCTGCGTCCAGCAGCACCTGACGGTTATACCCCCACAAATCCAGCAGATACTTGCTGGGCTTTTCCGCTCTGGGCGCAAAAAACTGCTCATAGCCTGCTGCCTTGCCGCGCACAAAATCGTCCACCTCGTAGCAGCATTGGCCGATAGACGGACCAATCGCAGCAACGATATCTTCGGGACGGGAGCCGAAGGATTGCTGCATAGCTTCTACAGTTTTGCGCCCAATCTGTGCTACCGTACCACGCCAGCCTGCGTGCGCCACAGCGCACACGCCTTGGCGCTCGTCGGCGAAAAGCAGCGGCACGCAGTCCGCAAAGAACAGCAGCAGCGGTACATTCGCCAGATTCGTAACCAAAGCATCCGTATCCTTAATCGTATCAGCAAGCGTAGTAGCACCGGCGCCAACCAAGGCTTCATCTACCACCGCAACGTTGCTGCCATGCACCTGCTCGCAGGTAGTAAATTTTGATGCGTCCAAACCTAAAGCCTGTGCAAACAGGCGACGGTTCTGTAATACAAGCTCTGCATCATCACCCACATGCAAAGCCAGGTTCAAAGTACCCGGTACAAGATTGCTTTCACCATGCAGACGACAGCTGCAGGCATTACCGAAGCCCGCCTGCGTCAAACGAGGGAACATTCCCCACCAGATATTATTTTTTTGCGTAATGATAAAATCCTGCATCAAAACCGCTCCTTTTATCTCTAATACCAAAAGAGACGGCTAATGCCGTCTCCCTTCGCAAGTGCCTGCGGCACCCTTTTGCTATTTACTTTTGATATGCTGGCACACCTTCCGGTATATCCAGCACTACGGTGATAATCACCGTGCTGTCGGTAGCCTTGGCTGCTGTGTCCATAAACACAACCTTGGCACCATTATCCAGATAATAATTAACCTCTTTCACAGCTCCGTTATTGTTATTGGAAAACGTAAAGAGTCTTTCCTTAGCCAATGCCGAGCCGCTGAAGCCAGCCACCAGCATAAGAGCCGTTAAAGTAAGCAGTAAATACTTCTTCATATTTTGCACCTCTATTTTGCGTCTTTAGATTTCTGCATGATGCGTTCCAGCTCCTGCATAAAATTACGCACGTCGGCAAACTGACGATATACGGAAGCAAAGCGTACATAAGCAATCTGATCCGTCTGCTCCAGATACTTCATAACCAGCTCACCGATCTGGGCGCTGGGAATTTCCGCATCCGCACTCATCCGCAGCTCTCGCTCTATACTGTCGGCAATCTCTTTAATCTTTTCATAAGGAACCGGGCGTTTCTCACAAGCCTTCAAAAGACCTGCCAGCAGCTTTTTACCGTCAAAAAGCTCGCGACGGCCATCCTTCTTGCTGACAACAAGCGGAGTTTCCTCATATTTTTCATATGTAGTAAAGCGTTTGCCGCAATTAGGGCATTCACGTCTGCGACGGATCGAACAGCCTTCCTCTACAGCACGGCTGTCGATAACACGGCTGTCTCTGTGGGAGCAAAACGGGCACTTCATATTACTGCCTTCCTTTCAATCAGTGACGCAGCCATGGCGGAATTTCGTTCGGATCGGAGAAATTCTTGATAATACCGCTGTTGTTGCGGTTGATAGATGCCGGACCGCCAACTGTATTTTTGGTAACAGGAGATTTTTTCTCAAAGCCTGTTGCGATAACCGTAACACGGATTTCGTCATTAAGGCTTTCATCAATAACAGCGCCGAAGATAACCACTGCATTGGGATCTGCTGCTTCATTGACAATATTGGCAGCTTCGTTAACGTCAAACAGGGACAGCTCCTTGCCGCCGATAACGTTAATCAGTACGCCGCGGGCACCGTCGATAGATGCCTCCAGCAACGGACTCTTGATTGCAGCTTCGGCTGCAGCCTTGCCGCCGCCTTCGCCCTTAGCGGTACCAACGCCCATCAAAGCGCTGCCTGCATTGGACATAACAGTCTTGACATCGGCGAAGTCAACATTAATCAGACCGGGCACAGCAATCAGGTTGGAAATGCCCTGAACGCCCTGACGCAATACGTCATCGGCCTTTTTGAATGCTTCCAGCATGGAAGTACGTTTTTCGATAATCTGCAGCAAACGGTCGTTAGGAATAGTTACCAGGGTATCAACCTTTTCCTTCAGGTTGACAATGCCTGCCTCAGCCTGCTTCATACGGCGAGGGCCTTCAAAGCCAAAGGGCTTGGTTACAACGCCGACAGTCAGCGCACCGATTTCTTTGGCACATTCCGCAACAACGTGCGCAGCACCGGTACCGGTACCACCGCCCATACCTGCGGTAACAAATACCATATCTGCCCCCTTCAGGGATTCCAGAATCTGGTCACGGGATTCTTCGGCAGCTTTTTCGCCGATTTCAGGGTTTGCGCCTGCACCCAGACCTTTAGTCAGCTTTTCGCCGATTTGGATGCGTTTTTCTGCCTTGGAAAGCATCAGGCACTGCTTATCGCAGTTCACTGCAATAAATTCTACGCCGCTTACGCCGGCGTCGATCATACGGTTTACGGCGTTATTGCCGCCACCGCCTACACCAATTACTTTAATATTGGCCAACGGTTCAAAGGTTGTCTCTACGTCATCAAACATATTCTACGTCCCCCTTAGCTTTGGGTAGCTTATTTATAAAATAATCATTTTTATATTGTTCAACATGAAAGTGCTATTTTCCTGCTTATTAATGAATTTTTTTCTTCATCTTCCGACAGGACACTTATTTGCCCATATAAAGGCGACGGATAATTCCCAAATTCTGGAAAATACGCATACCGAAAATCAGTACCGCTACCAGATATAAATCGATACCGATCAGATTACCTGCATAGCACAAAAAGGCAGCCAGAATACCATTGATAAAGAATCCGGAAATGAATACCTGAGTATCATAATTGCCTTCAAGTGAAGCACGTACACCGCCCAGCACTGCATCCATACCTGCCATAACAGCTACGGCAAGCAGACGTGCGTATTCGGGTGGCACTCTGAAAGGACAGTAAACACCAAGTATAAGACCAAGCAAAAGGCCGGCAAATGCAAATCCAATCATTTCGCTGCCTCCTTGCTTTCCACTGTCTTAGCGTATTCAAAGCTGCGCGGTGCCTTCAGCGCCGGAATATGCAGCTTTTCAACAGTCTTGATTTTTACCTGAATGCCCCAGAACTCAAAAGTTTCTACAACACCGCCACGCAGACGCAGAGCACTGCTCAGAGTTTTAGGAGCGCCTATAGCCTTGATAACATAAGGCGGAGCACTGCGGACATTGTTTACCGAAATAGTAGGTCCTGCACAACGAATCTCGCTCATAGCCACAATGCGCTGATCGTTGACAGAAATTGCTTCCGCACCGGCAGCGCGCAGCTCGTTGAGCACACGCAGCAAATCTTCATCATGAATGATGTACAAATTAGGATTTTCGCCGGACTTTTTGGCAATATTGCTGTCATCCAGCAATATCTCAATGCCTTCGCCCTCTACGTCAGTCGTGCCTGCCATCAGCTTCATACGGTCATCAGCAGGATCCTTGGCAGCACCTGCTCGCAAGGTTTCCAGCTCTGTCAGCAGCTGCTTGTTCTCGGCTTCCATAATCTTCAGGCGTTCCGACAAATCCTCTACGCGGTCCATACGCACATTGCGCTGAAGCTCTGTAGTTTTATACTGTACCGAAAGCATAAATCCCAACACCATGAATACCACGGCAATCAACAGCTTGCCCTTTAAATCCATAGTAAAAATTTCTTTCATTATTTCACCCTCACTGTGACACCAACTGCAACAGCTTTGCAGCTATAAAAAATTAACAGCAATTTATTTTGGCAAAAGCTTGATATATGGCTTACCGAAGGTCAAATCAATATATTCAGCCTTAATATTTTTATCTTTAATCTCGTTGAACACAGTCATAAACACAGAAGCCTTCTGTGATACCTCCTGCACCCTGCCCAAACGCACCGGAAAGCTACCGCTCAGCTGTAGCTTAACATCCTGCTTATCATCAACGGCAATTTCACCGATACGCTGCAGTGCTTCCGGCGTCAGCTGCTGCAAAAATTGCAGAATCTGCAGCACACCGGCATTGGCAACCTTATCGCCCAGATAAAGATTACCGCATTTTATGCCGGCCAGCACAGGAGCCTTAGCATCCGGAATAGTAGTTGTCACACTAAGAACAACGCCGTTATAATCCACCTTCAGATAGCTGTGATAGGAATTGGCAACATAAAGCGCCGGTTGCCGTTCCTCTACGCTCACCTGCAAGGTTGCCGGAAAGCGGTAAGCCACCTCTGCATTCTTAAAGCGGACATCATGCAGCAAAGCCTCCCGCAGACGGCCGGAGCTGGAATTGAAAAGATTCAATGGTCCCTGCCCGCAGCCTGCAAGCGAGATAACCTCCGCCTCCGTCAGCTGACTGCTTCCGTGAATGCTGACGTTGCCAAAGGCAAACGCAGGATTATGCACATAGCGCCAGACATATATACAGGTTACAGCAAGTATAGCCGTGGATACCAGTAGGCGCACCATGTGCCAGAATTTCCGGCGTCTGCGTTTGCGCAGTTGTTCGCGTATAGTCTGCGATGAATCCATGCTGCACCTCCTTTGGCTCCTTGTAAAACATTTTTATTTAGCGCTCAGTAAAATTTTCTCGCAGAGCTCCGGGAAGCTGATGCCTACAGCAGCAGCAGCCTTCGGAACCAGGCTGGTTGCCGTCATGCCGGGAACAGTGTTTGCTTCCAGTACATAAGCAACACCATCCTCATCACCCAGCATAGCATCTACACGCGCTACACCGGAAAGGCCCAGCAGCTTGTAGGTTTCTACGGCAATTTTTTGGATATAGGCAGTAGTTTTCTCATCAAACGGTGCCGGGCAGTGGTAATCCGTAGCACCCTTGGTGTATTTGGAATGGAAGTCATAGGCTCCGGAATGCGGTGCAATCCAGATAACCGGCAACGGCTTAGGCTCGCCGTTCTCTTCCATAATAGAAATCGTCAGCTCCTTGCCCTTGATGCACTTTTCTGCCAGCACATTTTCGGAATACTTGAAGGCTTCCTCCAGTGCAGGCACAACCTCTTGTGCAGTCTTGGGAATTACCACGCCGATGCTGGAGCCCTGAGTTGCTGCCTTAATAACTACGGGCAGACCGAACTCGGAAATAATTTTTTCTGCCAGCGTCTGCAAATCACCTGCATCACGCTTGTTGATAATCATGCAGGGTGCGGTAGGAATGCCTGCAGACTGCAGATAACGCTTCGTAGCGGATTTATCCATAGAAACAGCGCTTGCCAGTACGCCGCAGCCGGTATAAGGAATACCTGCTGCCTCCAGAATACTCTGCAAACGGCCATCCTCACCGTACATACCATGAACGGCGTTAAATACTACCTTAGCGTTCATATCACGCAGCTCGTTAATCAGATTAGACGGATTCAGCTCAACTTCCTTGGCATTATAGCCCTTTTCGCGCAGTGCGTTCGCAATAGCGCCGCCGGTAACACGCGAAATCTCGGCCTCAGAGGAAGGCCCGCCTAAAACAACAGCAACAACATCCTGCTTATTAATCTGCATTTCTTTCCAACTCCCTAACTAATTCTTCTCCAATTTTAAACACATCACCGGCACCGATGGTCATCACCAGATCGCCGGGACGTACAACGCGCTCCAGGTATTCCTCAGCCTTGGTCAGCTTGCCGATATACAGCACCTCCTGACCGGTCGCTGCTTTGATACCCTCTGCCAAATGCATGCTGCTCACGCCGGAAATTGCTTCCTCGCTGGCTGCATAAATGTCAGTCAGAATCAGCTCATCGCAATCCTTAAAGCATTCGCAGAACTCGGAGAACAGCAGCTTGGTACGGGTGTAGCGATGCGGCTGGAACACGCACAGCAGGCGCTCAGGCTTTGTCTGTCTGGCAGCCTTCAGCGTTACGCCGATTTCTGTCGGATGATGCGCATAATCATCAACAACCCAGACACCGTTAACCTTACCCTTGGTTTCAAAACGACGTTTGGCACCGCCGAACTTTTTCAAGGATGCAAGAATCTTGTCGGTAGCGATACCCATCTCATGTGCAGCAGCAAACGCGCCCATAGAATTCAGCACATTATGTCTGCCGGGAACAATCAGATGAACCTCCGTCACAAATTCTCCCTTATAGTACAGCTTGTAGCTGGTACCGTCAACACCGTAGGAAATATCACGGGCAATGTAGTCAGCGCCCTCGCCTTCTACGCCGTAAGTAATAACTTCTTTATCAGTTTCGGCAGCCAGACGGCGTACCTTGGCATTATCAAAGCAAAGGACTGCCTTGCCGCCTTCCTTGATGTTGCCTACAAACTGTTTAAAAGCCTGATATATATTTTCTTCTGTACCGTAATGATCCAGATGGTCATCTTCAATATTAGTTACTACAGCAAGATACGGATACAGCTTGAGGAAGGAGCCGTCGCTTTCATCCGCCTCCGCTACCACAAAGCGACCTGCGCCGTTGCGCGCATTACCGCCAAGGCTGCTTACCTCGCCGCCGATGATAACAGTCGGGTCAATACCGCTTTCTGCCGCAATGCAGGAAATCATCGCACTGGTAGTAGTTTTGCCGTGAGCGCCTGCAACAGCTACGCCGTCGGCAGCATTCATTACCGCAGCCAGCACATCGCTGCGGTGCAGCACGGGAATACCGCGCTTTCTGGCCTCTACCAGCTCCGGATTGTTGGGATGAATCGCTGTAGAAATAACTACAGCCTCGGCATCCTCCACCTGGCTGGCAGCATGGCCCATATAAACCATAGCGCCTTCTTCCGCCAGATGTGCCGACATATGACCGGCATTTAAATCGGAACCGCTTACATCATAGCCGCGCTTAATCAATACATAAGCAATCGCGCTCATGCCGGCGCCGCCGATACCGATAAAATGTATATTATGCAGGTTTGCTAATTTGTTTTCAGCCACTCGAGGCCCTCCCTTATTGTTTAGTCAAGGCCACAGCCTCTTTGGCTATAACCTCTGCAGCCTGCGGTCTGCCAAGCTTTTGGGCCGCCGCATGCATCTGCTGCAATTCCTCTTCATGTACTAATAAATGCTCGATAAACTCCAAAACGGTGTCGCCCGTCAGGTCCTTATCAAGAATAACCTTGGCAGCACCCTGAGCCTCTACCGCTCTGGCATTAAACTCCTGGTGATTTGCCGTAGCATACGGATATGGTACCAGAAGCGACGGCACTCCCTTAGCCATCAGCTCTGCCAGGCCGATTGCACCGGCACGGAATACTGCCAGATCGGCCGCAGCCAACGCTACCGGCATATTATGCAGATAAGGCTTGATAATAATGTTATCTGCCACACCGCCGCGCTTTTTGATTTCCGCCATATAGGCGTCATAATTCACGTCACCGGTCGCATGCAGCACCTGTACCTCGGCTCTGCCGGAAAGCGCCAGCTCTGCTTCGAGCATAGCGTTGTTGATGGTGCGTGCACCGCGACTGCCTCCGGAAACAAGAATCGTTTTCTTCGCCGGGTCCAGCCCCAGCTCCTTAACAGCTTCCTCACGCGTATGCTGCAGAATTTCACTGCGGATAGGATTGCCGGTATATTCCAGCTCTGCCTTGCCGTGAAAATATTTGCCGCCCTCTTTATAACCTAAAAATACTTTGCGCACATAACGTGACAAAATTTTATTGGTTACACCTGGCATCGCGTTCTGCTCCTGAATGCAGCAGGGAATTCCCTTTAACGCTGCCATGAAAACAATCGGTCCGCAGACATAACCGCCGGTACCGATTACCAGATCCGGCTTTTCGTTGCTGATAATCTTGTAGGCATCATATAAGCCGGCAAAAAGCTTTGCCGCACTGCGCAGGGTATCCAGGCTCAGGCTGCGCTTAAAGCCTGCTACCTCAATGAACTGCAGCTTGTAGCCGTAGCGGGGAATGATATCCTTCTCCAATCCCTGCCTGGTGCCTACGAAGCTTACCTCCGCCTCAGGCTGCAGCTTTTTTATCTGGTCCGCAATGGTCAGGGCCGGATAAATGTGTCCGCCCGTACCGCCGCCGGAAAGAATTACCTTCACTTAACGTTACCTCCCTCCAGCTCGTGTACCAGCTTTTTGAAATAGTTACCACGCTCCGGATAATTTTTGAACATATCAAAGGACGAGCAAGCCGGCGAAAGCAGCACTACCTGCGGCTTATGTGCCAGCGCATGTGCCTTGCTCACTGCATCCTCAAAGCTGTCAGCCAGCACGATGTTCTGCACGCCGCAGGCAACAGCAGCCTTGTAGAAGCGCTCCTTGGCTGCACCCAACAGAATCAATGCGTCGGTCTTTTCCTTAACCAGCTCCATCATCGGCTCCAGCGGCGTCAGCTTATCGTGACCGCCTGCCAGCAGGATGATGTGGCCGTCCTTAAAGGCCTCCAAAGCCTTAATCGTAGAATCGGTATTGGTAGCCTTAGAATCATTGTAATACGGTACGCCGTCAATCGTAGCAACGTATTCAATGCGGTGCTCAATGCTTTTGAAGTTACGCAGCACATCAGCCATATCGCTGATGCTCACTCCGGCGAAAAAGCCGCAGGCAATGGCTGCCAGCACGTTTTCTTCGTTGTGACCGCCGAACAGATGCAACTCGCTGATATTGCAGACAGTTTCCTGCTTGCCGTCCCAGCTGATGATAAAGTTACCATCCTGCATATAGATGCCCTGCTGCAGTTTTTCCTTACGGCTGAAGTAACACAGGCGGCCTTTAGTTTCCGCACCCCAGGTACGCACGATAGGATCATCGTAATTAAGCACCGTAACCTGCGCCTCACCCTGCTGACGGAAAATATTTTTCTTTGCCTCACCATAGGCTTCCATCGTATGATGGCGCTCCAGATGATCCGGAGTCAGGTTCAGCACTACCGCGATATCAGGGCAGAAGCTGCTGACTTTTTCCAGCTGAAAGCTGGAAAGCTCGGCAGCAAGCCAACCATCCTGAGGCAGGCTCTCTACCTCCTTGGACAGTGCCAAACCGATGTTGCCGCCTACTGCAGAAGGCACCGGCAAACGCTTGAGCATCTCACCCACGATAGTAGTGGTAGTGGTTTTGCCGTTAGTACCGGTGATAGCAGCAATGTGACCGCCATACAGCCTGTAGCCAAGCTCAACCTCGCTGATGACCTCCAGTCCGCGCTGCTCTGCGAGCAGCACATTTGCGTTATCACAGGCAATACCCGGAGAAAGCACCACTACCCCTGCAATATCAAGCAGGCTTTCAAATGCAGCCTGACCGATGGCCAGCCCACCGCCAACGCTCTGCAAAAGCTGCAGCAGCTGCGGCTCTAAAGTGCAGTCCATATCATTATACAAATATACCTGCTGCTTTTTATCTGCCAGCACCTGCGCTGCTCCACGGCCGCTGATGCCTGCGCCGTAAACGATTACAGCATCCTTTTTAGTCATCAAGAAACACCCTCTATTCATAAACATACATAGGCTATAGCCCTTTCACCGCAAAATTTGCGACAAAACGGTTATAGCCAAAGATTTTTTATACAAATGCATTAAGCCACAGACATAAGCCAATGACAGACAATACGCAGCTTACTGCTGTAAACACACGCACAACCTTAACCTCAGGCCAGCCGCCAAGCTCAAAATGATGATGCAGCGGAGACATGCGGAAAATACGCTTACCGCCGCTGAAGCGGAAATAGGTAACCTGAATAATTACCGACAGTGCTTCCGCTACATAGATACCGCCGACAATAACCAGCAGCAGCTCTGTACGTGTCAAAAGCGCTAAAGCGGCAATAGCACCGCCCAAAGCCAAGGAACCGGTATCACCCATAAATACTCTGGCAGGATGACGGTTAAACAGCAAAAAGCCAAGGCAGGCACCGGTCAGGCCCAAAGAAAAACCGCTCAGATCCAACATACCCTGCATGTAAGCAATAAAAGCGAAAACCATGGTAACAGGCAGACTGACAAAGGAAACCAGTCCGTCCAGACCATCTGTCAGATTTACGGCATTGGTTGTGCCAACCAAAAGCAAGAAGGCCAGCACATAATAACCCCAGCCTAAATCAATGACAGCATTGGTGCCGGGAACCCACAGCTCCGTATTGCGGATATGAGTTTCGGCGAAATATACATAGGCACCGGCCAGAATAAACTGCAGTAAAAATTTCTGCTTGGCAGTCAGGCCCAGATTGCGTTTCATTACAACCTTGATGTAATCATCTATAAAGCCTATGACCGCATGGCCTACTGTCAGCACCAGGGCAATAATTACATGGGGAGTAAAGTTGCCCCACAGCAAAGCAACAAGCAGTGCTGCCAGCATCATAAGTCCGCCCATAGTCGGTGTGCCGCTTTTCGCCATATGGCTCGCCGGTCCGCACTCACGGATAGACTGGCCGAACTTCAGCTTATGCAGATAAGGAATCAGCACCGGGCCGATTAAAGCACACACGATAAACGCAGTCACAGGAATTCCGATTAATTTTAACATCTACTAAAATCTCACTCTCTTAAGTTTACTTGAACAGCTCCAGCATTTTGTCAACCTGCATAGAATGGCTGCCCTTAAGCAGGATAATATCACCTGCGGAAGCCATCAGACGCAAAGCATCCGCTGCCTCCTGACGATCAGCGCAATGCTTGCTCTTGCCGCCAAGCTTTGCAGCCTCATCTGCAATATAAGCAGCCTGCGGACCGTAGGTCAGTACAAAATCCACACCATTTTCTACAGCCCAGCGTCCTACACGGCGATGCGCATCCTCGCTGATATCTCCCAGCTCCAGCATATCTGCCAGCACAGCAATAGTGCGGGCCTTGCCGTGCGCTGCTTTCTTGGCCTCCGCCAAGGTTTTCAGCGCAGCCTCCATAGAAGCAGGGCTTGCATTATAAGCATCGTTGATAAAGGTGATATCGCCGATATAAACGATTTCCTGACGGCTGCCTGTCAGACGGGCAGTTGCCAATGCCTGTGCGCTTGCTGCCATCGGCACACCGTAGCAGAAGGCCCCGGCGATAGCGCTCAGTGCGTTATAAACGTTATGCTCACCGATCAGCTGCAGGCTTACCTTGACAGCTTCGCCCGTAGCCTTATGGGTACAGGTAAAGGTGGTGCCTGCACCGGAGGTCACAATATCGCTGCCGCGGAAGTCGCAGTTTTCGCCCAAGCCAAAGTAAACAACCTGCGCCTTGGTCTTGCCTGCTGCCGGCAGTACGTATTCGTTATCTCCGTTGAGCACAGCAAAGCCATCCTCCGGCAGATTAAGCACGATTTCGCTTTTGGCCTTGCCGATGTTTTCCATGCTGCCCAAAAGCTCCATGTGGGTTTCGCCCACGTTGGTAATCAGACCGCTGTCAGGCTCGGCAATGCTGCACAGCTCGGCAATCTGGCCCAGACCGCGCATGCCCATCTCCACAACGGCAATATCGGTATCAGGCTGAATGCTCAACAAGGTTTTCGGCAGACCGATTTCATTATTGAAGTTGCCCTGAGTTTTAACAACGTTGTATTTGCAGCTCAAGCAGGCAGCCAGCAAATCCTTCGTAGAGGTTTTGCCGTTAGAGCCTGTGATAGCAAAAACCTTCAGTCCATGCTTACGCAGACGATAGGCATGCGCAAGCTGCTGATAAGCAAGCAGCGTATCCTCTACCATGAACACAGCAACGCCCGCAGGCAGGCCGCTAACCTCATGGGATACAACAACGCCCGCAGCACCCAGCTCCACAGCCTTGGCGCAATAGTCATGGCCGTCAAAATTATCGCCCTTCAGCGCTACGAATAATTCTCCCGGCTTTACCGCACGGGAATCGGTGGTTACGCCGGTAAACTCAAAATCTGCACAAACAGCCTTAGTGGCTGCTAAAACTTCACTGGCCTTCAGCATTTTTTATCACTCCAGTATTCCATTACAACTTCTTTATCATCAAAGTGAATAGTTCTGTCCTTCAAAATCTGGTAATTTTCGTGGCCCTTGCCGGCAATCAGAATAACATCATCGGCAGCAGCCTCTGCCAAAGCATAGCAGATTGCTTCACGTCTGTCGCTTAAACGGGTAACGTGCTTGCCCTCGGGCACATTTTGCAGTGCCGTAAAGATTTCGTCGATAATCAGCTCCGGATCCTCGGTACGCGGATTATCGGAGGTAACAACGATGTTATCAGCCAGCTCCAGTGCCAGCGCACCCATCAGCGGACGCTTCTTGTTGTCACGGTCACCGCCGCAGCCGAACACAACCCACAACTTGCCGCGGGTAATAGAGCGTGCGGTTTTCAGCACGTTTTCCAGACCATCAGGAGTATGTGCGTAGTCTACAATAACTGTATAAGGCTGTCCTGCCTCAACGAGCTGGAAACGTCCGGGGACGCCGTCAAAGCCGTCAAGTACGGAGCAGATAATATCCTTATCAATCTTTTCAGCCAGCATTGCACCGATAACGCCCATAACGTTATAAACATTGAACTCACCAGTAATCTTCAGCTCCAGGTCCATTTCGCCCACCGGAGTGTGCAGCAGCAGCTGCATATGCTTAGGTTCTACCGTAAAGCTCAGCGGATAGATATCATTATCATGGCCTTCACCATAGGTCAGTACATTAGCCTTGGTACGCTCACGGATAATTGCGGAGCTTGCGTCATCCATATTGAAGACAGCGTTTTTATTCGGCTTGCTGCCGTCTGTAAGATGCTCAAAGAGCAGGCTCTTGGCATCGCGGTAATTCTCCATAGTTTTATGGAAGTCCAGGTGATCCTGGGTAATATTCGTCAGCACAGCGCAGTCATATTCAATGCCTGCCACACGCTTCAGCGCCAGCGCATGACTGGATACTTCCATTACGCAGTAATCGCAACCGGCACAGCACATAGCGTAAAGTGTTTTCTGCAGGTCAACTACGTCCGGAGTAGTGTTATGAGATTCGGTAATCTCATCGTTAATCATAATATTGATAGTGCCGATCAGGCCAACCTTGTAGCCTGCCTTGCGCAGAATCAGACGGATAATATTCGTCGAGGTGGTTTTGCCGTTAGTACCGGTCACGCCGATCATTCTCAGCTTGCGTCCCGGATAATCATAAAAATACGGCGTTACCAGCTCCATAGCCTCACGCGTATCGGCAACCTTAATGAGAGTAACCCCCTGCGGCACTGCAGCAGGAACGTCCTCTACCAGCGCAGCAACAGCGCCCTTTTCGGCAGCCATCGCCAAGTATTTATGTCCGTCTACAGTTGCACCCTTCAGGCAGATAAAAAGACTGCCGGCTACCACCGCACGGGAATCGGCAGTTACATCAGTAATAACTTTATCAGCACTGCCAATTACCTCAGCCTGCGGCAATAAGGCAAGGAGTGAAGCTAATTGCTTTTCCATTTATTAACCCCCCTGTTTTACGTTCTGCCCCTCATGGAGCAAAGCCGTAAATTACTTCTAGTTTAATTATAGTATAGAATTTAAATTGAAACGGCAGCCAAAAGGCTGCCTCCCAAAAACCCATTCAAATTATATCACAATATAAACTGAATGGCTATGTTTATTTGTTATGCACAGCCAAAGAATTGCTGCTTCCGCCAGCCTTAACATAAATATTGCTGCGGGCAACACTCATACCCAAATATTGTTCGGCCAAACCGATAATACGCTCAGGTCCCTTCAGCTGTTCAACCTCAATTTTCAGCTCGTTGTTTTTGCTGATAAGCTGAGCCTCCTGCTGCTGCAGGCTCACCAGCTCATTACCGTACTGCACCATAGCGTTACTGCGTAAAACAACAATAAAATAAGCTGCCATAATAAGTAAAAATGCTTTAAGAATTCTGTTGCGCAGCACTCTTCTCGGATCAGGTCTATGTACTTTTCTGCGGGCAGGCTGCTGAACCTCATATTGCTCGGCAGGCTGCTCCTGCCAAGCATAATTATCGTATTTTCTGGCAAGCATCAAAATCACCCTTCATCAAAACATCAAAATTTATCTCTCAGCTATTATCTGTCATATTTTAATTGCATAACGCAGGCGCGCACTGCGGCTGCGCGGATTTTCTTCCACCTCTGCCTTAGATGGAACAATGTTGCCTGTTTTGCGCAGCAAAGGCTTTTTACCGCATACACATACAGGCAGCTGCGGCGGACAAGTGCAGCCCTTAGCAAGCTTCGCAAAGGTCTGCTTAATAATTCTGTCCTCCAACGAATGGAAGGTAATAACACCGATGCGGCCTCCGCTCTTTAAGCGGTTTACGGCTCTTTCCATCGTATCTGCCAAAATTCCCAGCTCGTTGTTTACCTCGATGCGGATAGCCTGAAAGGTACGCTTCGCCGGATGCGGACCGTCAAGCCTTGCTCCCTTGGGAATAGCCTTCTTGATTACATCCACCAGTTCAAAGGTAGTGGTCAACGGCTTTTCCTTGCGTGCCGCCACAATAAACTGTGCGATACGCTTCGCCCAGCGTTCCTCACCGTAACGGTGAATAATATCCGCCAGCTCTTCTTCCTTGTAGTGGTTTACAATGTACTCTGCATCCAGACTTGCTTCTTTATTCATGCGCATATCCAAAGGTCCGTCATGCATATATGAGAAACCACGCTCCGGTGTGTCCAGCTGATAGCTCGAAACACCAAGGTCAAAAAAGATACCGTCAATTTCATCAATTCCCATGGAATCCAATACCTGGGAAAAATTTTCAAAATTAGACTTGGCAACTGCGGTTTTGCAGGTAAATTTGTTCAGCAAGCGCTCGGAACCGGCAGCAATAGCATCATCATCCTGATCAATGCCAATCAAAAGACCGCCTGCCTCCAGCTGTGCGGCAAACGCACTGCTGTGCCCCGCACCGCCCATAGTGCAGTCCACGTAAATACCGTTTTTATCTGTTATCAGAAAGTCCACGCTCTCAGCGAGCAGAATACTTGTATGCTTAAATTCCATAGCCAACACCAATCTTATATTCCTAAGTCAGCAAGCTGCTCTGCAAGCTCGCTCACATCCTCGGCATTTTCTTCGTTATATTCGTTCCAACGGCCTACATCCCAAATTTCGGCTCTGCTGCCTACGCCCACAATCACAGCATCCTTTTCCAGACCGGCATGACGACGCAGGTTTGCCGGCAGCAGCACTCTGCCCTGCTTGTCACATTCGCCCTCGCAGGCACCGCCAAAGAGGAAACGGGTAAAATCACGCGCTGTTTTGCGGCTCATAGGCAAGGCTGCCAGCTTCTGTTCCAACTGATGCCATTGCTCCATGTCGTAAACAAAAAGACAGCCGTCCAGACCTTTGGTAATAATAAACTTACTGCCCAAACTTTCACGCAACTTAGCAGGCATAGCAAGACGACCTTTTGCATCCAGAGTGTGTTCGTATTCACCTAAAAGCATTTTGTCGCCCCCCTTTTTACCCACATTGCACCACTTTTCTCCATTATATCGTTTATCAGCCGTAAACGCAAGTATTTCACGGCTTAATGTGAAAAAATAATCAAAAAAACGTGAACTCTGTCAAGCTTATTTCGCAAAAAATTTTCAGTAATAAATTTGGCTTTTAGAAGCACAAATGATATAATGAATGAGTACGGATTATGTGTACAATTTTTATAAAAAGGAGACTTATACAATGGTTACTAAAGATACCGGCATTATTGAAGCCGTTCAAAACCATCCTGAAATCATGGAGGTTTTCGCTGAATATGGTCTGGGCTGCATCGGCTGCATGGCTGCTCATTTCGAAACCATCGGTCAGGGCGCAGGCGCTCACGGCATTGATGTTGATGCTCTTATCGAAGATATCAATAAGGTTATTGCCGAAGCAGAAGCAAACAAATAAAATAGCGAAGCGGGATAAATACTGCACCGGCATATTTTTACCGCATAGAAAAAATGAGGGAACTATCTCCAGCACAAGTGGGGACGGTTCCCTGTTTTCATAAAGGAGGTCTCTGTTATGTTAAAAACTCGTAAGGTTGTAATCGTCGGCGCAGGTCATGTCGGCTCTCACGTTGCTTTAGCGCTCATCCAGTCCGGTGAAGCAGATGATATTGTACTGATTGATATTCTTAAGGAAAAAGCTGCAGCACAGGCACTGGATTTGGACGACTGTGTCAGCGGTGCTCTTTGCGGTCACGACGCCAAAATCCGCGCAGGTGAATACAGCGAGCTCAACGATGCCGATATTCTGGTAATGGCCTTCGGCCGCAGCCGCCGTCCCGGCGAAACACGCCTGGATATGTTTGACGATTCCATTAAAATGGCCAACGAGGTTATCAGCCACCTGAAGCAGGTTGACTTCAAGGGTATTATGATCAGCATTTCCAATCCGGCAGACATTATCTGCGAGCATATCCGCCGCCAGATGAACTGGGAGCCGAATCGTTGCTTCTGCACCGGCACCAGCCTTGAAAGCTACCGTCTGCTGCGTGTACTCAGCGCCGCAACAGGCTACAGCCGCAAATCCATTCAGGCCTTCTGCATGGGCGAACACGGTAATTCCAGCTTCGTTGTCTGGTCGGCCATCCGCATCGGCAGCAAGAGCTTTGCCCAGCTGCGCGCCGAACGTCCGGAGCTGGCTGCCCTCAGTCTGGACGATTTGCAGCTGCAGGTTAAAAGAGCCGGCGATATTGAGGTTGACGGCAAGGGCTGCACGGAATTCGGCATTGCCAACGCTGCCTGCATGCTGATTAAGGCCATCTTCCATGACCAAAAGCTCATCTGGCCCTGCTCCACCGCACTCAACGGCGAATACGGTCAGAAGAACGTTGCTGCCGGCGTACCCTGTGTCATCGGCAAGAACGGTATCGAAGAGATTCTTGAACTGAAACTTACGGAAGAAGAGCAGGCTAAGTTCGCTGCCTCCTGCGACATTCTGCGTGGCTTTTTGGATAGAGCAGGCAGCTTGTAAGCTTCCGCCACCTTCCCAGAGGGGCACAACCCTCAGTCATCGCCTGCGGCGATGCCAGCTCCCTGTTAGGGAGCATATAGAAGGCTAGCACACTGCACTAAACTGAGCAATTAATATATCATGTAAGGAATAGCAATTTTAGCAAATAAGTGCTTGGAAGCACAGGAATTGCAATACTGTTTGAGCGCTAAGCTAACTGCTACAGTAAAATCTCTTGGCCTAGCGCGAGTTCATTGCAAATTCGTTGTTATTCCGCACGAAATTACCGTCCGCGAATCGCGGAAAAATTTTTTGTTACAGCGCGATATGTTAATTGCGACACTTACATGTAAATAAGAAAAACACCTGCATCCGCCGTACCTAAATGGTATGTCGGATGCATGCATGTTTAATTTCCAGAATTTTCACTTGACTTTGCTTGCCATTTTCTTTATACTTACCTTAGCTTCACATTTACAACAAAATAAGCAGTACCTTTCGACTAATGTCGTCAGTAATTTAGCAGTACCTATGGTATCCAAAACCTGCGGATACCATGTGTACTGCTTTTTTTGTTTGGCACCTCATGTTGTATTTTACCGAAGCAAATATTATAATTAAAGGAGAGAAAACAACATGCCGTTAATATCCAGTTTCTACGGAATGTACATCAAAATGTATTTTCAGAGAAAAGAACACCATCCACCACATTTTCATGTAATTTATGGTGAATACACAGGTGAAATCGAAATTAAATCTTTAAAAATGCTGGAAGGAGATTTGCCCCCTAAAGCATTGGAACTCGTCAAAGAATGGGCTGGATTGCACCAAACTGCACTAATGCATATCTGGGAAACGCAGGAGTTTATTAAATTACCACCATTAAAGTAGAAGGAGGTGCTACCATGTTTCATAAGGTTAAAAAGGTAAAAGCATTACCGAATTTTATTTTAAAAGTTGATTTTATCAACGGTATCTGCAAGTATTATGATGTAAAGCCTCTTTTAGAAATATGGCAACCATTTAAAGCTCTTAAATACACCAATGGTCTTTTTAACTTAGTCAAGGTTGATGTTGGCGGCTATGGTATCAGTTGGAATGATGATCTTGATTTAAGCTGTGATGAGCTTTGGGAAAATGGTTATTTTGAAAGTCTATAACAATCATTAAAGGTGAAAACTATACTTAGACCTGCTGCAGTCAGCACAACTGTATGTAAAGACTACATCCTAAAGTTTTTTATAGGGACCTGTTGGCTAGGGAACAGTAGGCACTTCACTTCCACAATTCATACAAAAACATAATCAAAAACGTCGTAAGCAATGATCAAACTCATAAGCTCACGACGTTTTTTATACACATTATAAAACTACAAACTCACAGCCTCAATACGCATCCAATCCGTTGCGTGCGCCACCGACAATACGCACATTGCTGACATTAAACGCCGCTTTGATAACCGGCAGATACTTACCGATCAGCTCCGTGCGTACTCTTTCGTCACCGGCAACCAGCAGCAACGCATCCTCGCCCAGGTTAATATTCAGCAGCGGGCTAATAAGACGCTCAAACGCAGGCGCAGACATAGCCTTTTTCAAAGCCGTCAGTCCGGGTACAAGCTGCGGTTTTTCCTTAGCCATGCGCACTTCCAGCGCTTCAAAAGGAACCTCGAACAGCTTATCATTGCTTGCGCCCACAAAGCTTTCATTCAAAGAACCGCTAACGCCAACAAAATCTTCTGCCATAATAAAAACCTCCTTTATATATGCACACGCGAGGCCAATGCCCCGTTCATAATAAAAACTCCTGCTAATATGAATTTAGCACAAAATGGATTGCTTGTCAAAAAATACAAAGTAAAAATATTATCAGTCATCACCTTCGCTGTACCTGCAACTCCTTATATATATGATAAAACTTTACCTGCTTACTTTCAACCATAGCAAATACCATAAATTTATAGTGCTTTGATGAGCTTTAGTTCATAGACATTTTACAAAAACTTTACTTGCTATTAACATTTAAACCTAGTATTCTATTAATTAAGTAAATTAAGTAACTAAAGTAAGTGAATTCATTGAGGCAACCTTTTAATGATTTTATTAGGGTATGCATGAGAATAAGAGAGGAAAACAAACCTTATGAGGAATTATTTACACCAACGGAGCAAAAGCCTGCTGGCCTTTGCTGTCGGATTGACCATTTTATCTTCATCTTTCGCAGGAGAAGTGGAGGCATTCGAAATCTACTTCCATGGCAGTACCTTAGCTGAGTATGATGCCACCGTAGAATGGAGTGACGAAAAGAATACCGCAACTTTAACTCAAGACAAATCTGTTGGCTTTTACCGTGAAGTATCCGAGTTTTTTGGCTCGAGATCTGATAATGGAGCCAAACAATGGCAATGCGCATCCCTTGTATCTTCTTATCTTCCATACAACGTAGTTGGTGCAGATAATAAAAAAATCAAATTCGAGCTCAGCGGTGACATTATTGCTACACTTAACAATAAATTGACAGTCCAAAACCTTAGTGAACTGAAAATCAAACAAGGCACCTATGGATTGTTCGCCAACTATGGCTACAAAACTGGAACTGAAACTGGAACTGAAATTCCAATGGGCGGCCTGTACCTCGATAACATTACAAAGGTTGATATCTCCGGCACCCTCAGCGCTATCTACAGTGATATTAGAGGCAACGTAACGCTCAGCAACATCGGCACCCTGAACCTTAAAAGCGACTTCACCCATGCTTCAGAAGACTATGGTGAACACCTCACTGCAACCGATGACAATACCATCACCTGCTACTATGGCAGTATCGTTAACATCAACGCCGAAGATACAACTATCACCTCCACCGGGCGCGCTATCCTTGCTACAGCACACAACATATCTGACATAAATATCCTAGAGGCTGGTAGCTATGAAACTGATACTCCTTGGCCTCAAGTCAACATCAACAGCAACACCCTCACCATTGCTGCTGCCACCAGCGGTCCAACTGCTGCTGCCGTTTACAGTGATACAGGCGCCATCGTCAACCTTGGCAGTGCTGGCAAGGAAATCCAACAACTCACCTTTGATAAAGACGCCGGCGCCAGCATGAACCTGTACAGTAGCTCCTATATCTATAAGTTGGAAAACACTGGCATATATGACAGATACAGCGACACCATCCCAACTAACTATAAGGAGAAAAATCTGCATCAATCGCAAATCAATGTCTATGCTGAAAATGCCGAATTCAACGCCAACACGAACGCCATCAATGCCCACAACAAAGCATTGATCAACGTAAATGCTAACAACACTGTCATCAACAGTAATTACGGCAACGTTGCTACAGTAGCCGCCAGTGCCGGTGCAACCGTAACCATCGAAAGCAATGACCTGACCATCACCAACCACAACACCAACTACATCAAAAATGCTCAGGTAGTAGAAAAAGAAGACGCTAAAATTGCTATTGGCAGCGGAGGCATTATCAATCCCTCTCGCCCAGACCTGGTAGAAGAGTATGAAGGCACAGCCGTCAATGCCGGTGACATTTCTATTAATGCCGCCAACAAGCTTACCATCGATGGCAACATTGTTATCAAAGCTAATTCGGATGCTGCTGCAGGAAATTCCATAAACATCAACAATGGTAATACCAAAGCGCTGGTCAACATTACCGGTAACATCTACACCAACAACGGCAATGAAGTGCATCTCTCCCTGGGCGATGGCAGCGCTGCAGCCCAGAATGGCAATGCTACCGGCAGACAGGCTGGCCGCTCCACCCTGACCGGTGCGATTTTAGACGCAGCCTCCACTGCTGAAAACTTCAGCTTTAATGACACCAGCTTTTCAACCAAAGGCACCAACCTCAACATGAAGGACGCTGCCTGGAATGTCACTGCAGACAGTGAAGTTGCCAAAGTAGAAATGGCTGGCAGCAGCATCATTGCCCTCACGCAGCGCAATGAAGCGACAACTGTAGACATGGCTAGCAGCAGCACGCATGACCATAACTTTCAAAAGCTCAAAATCAACAATCTTAGCGGCAGCGGCACCATCAAAATGGATTACGATGACAGCAGGACAAGCACCGACGGTTCAACCGCCGACAAGCTGTTCATCAATAACCACAGCGGCACGCATTGCCTGTACCTCAACGAGGTGAACGGCGCAGCAAAACTGACTGGCAAGGCTGAAGATACCGTGCTGGTGAGCGTAGTCAATGAGAAAGGCGACTTCAAAGCTGCCTCCGACGACAACCTCACCTGGAACATCTACGCCTTAAACAAGAAGGATAGCGCTACGGAAGGCTATACCACCGACTGGTATCTGGCGAAGAATACCAACCCCACACCTCCTCCCAAAGGCCCCACCCGCGCCGAGGCTGCCACCCTCAAGGCCCACAATATGAGCTACTACCTGTGGCGTGACCAGAGCGAGCGTCTCACCGAGCGCCTGGGCATCACCTGCTTTGACGAAGAGCGTGCAGGCGTGTGGACCAGGATGAGCAATTCTTCCATCAGCGGCAGCGGTATTTACGGCAGCGATGCCAAGGTCAAAACCTACACCATCGGCTACGACTTCAAGCATAATTCGGACGAGCAGCTGACTGCGGCAGATGCTAAAAAAACGCGTGACTTCAGCGGCCTCGCTTTCACCTATATCAAAGGCAGCAGCAGCATGAACGGCTATCAGGTCAGCGACGCACTGCAGGTTGCCGGCGGTTGCAGTGACATCCGCGGCGGCGCCCTCACTGCCTACCACACACACACCTCCAAATCCGGCTCCTACGCTGACTATGTTCTCCGCTACAGCTCTTATGACAACGACTTCAAGCTGGACGGCGTCAATGGCAGCGCCAAAAGCCACGGCCTGCAGGCAAGTGCGGAATATGGCTGCTGCCTGGAAAATGACCATGGTCTCTTTGTAACACCCAACGCCCAGTTTACCCTGGGACGCTTGTACAACAAAGCCTTCACCACCTCCAACGGCGTGCACGTAGCAAGTGACCATCTCAACAGCGCCATCCTCAGCATGGGCGTGGATATTGGCCAAAATATCGGCGAGCAAAGCCAGGTTTATGCTAAGGTGCGCTACAACACCGAGCTTGGCGACAGCATCAGCGCTGCCTTCTGCCAGGGTAATGACAGCACCTTCCGTAGCGGCGACAGCAACGGCAGCTGGTGGGAATATGGCCTGGGCTTCGACCTCAATGCAGGCCACGCCAGCCACCTCTTTATGGACGCTGAACGCGCTGGCGGCAGCGGCTTCAGCAAGGACTGGTCCTGGCGTATCGGCGCACGCTTCGACTTCTAAGCGCTAACCTTTTTTTAACAGCTTATCCGCTACGCTAAACATAGCTTCTGCTGACAGCTCTTCTGTCAGCAAGCTATTAGCGAACAGCATGAAAACATCATAATTACATAAACACCTAACTGCATAAACGCAAAAAAACTGACGAAGCAAAATTGCCTCGTCAGTTTATTTTTATACGTAATATTCAGCGCTAAGCTTATTTCACCATAGCAGCAACGATATCAAAAGCAGCTGCAAGTGCTTCGTCAACCTTAGCAACGTCCTTAGCACCAGCCTGTGCCATATCCGGACGACCGCCGCCGCCACCGCCGCACAGCTTAGCAACAGCCTTAACGATGTTGCCAGCATGTACGCCCTTAGCAACTGCATCTTTAGTAGCCATGGTCAGAATGCTTACCTTTTCGCCCATAACAGCAACCAGCACAACAACGCCGCCAACCTTATCACGCATCTGGTCACCCAGATTACGCAGAGCGTCAACGCTGTCAGCATTAACCTTCTGCACCAGAACAGGAACGCCATTAGCATCCTTAATCTGATCAGCAACATTGCTTACCTGAGCCTTAGCAATTTCTGCAGCCAGCTCTTCAGCCTTCTTCTGAGCAGCCTTCAGCTCGCATTGCAGAGCCTCCAGACGAGTCGGAACGTCGCAGGAGCGGCATTTCAGCTCAGCAGCCAGACCGTTTACCATTGCCTCGGTAGCATTTACATGAGACACAGCACCATGACCGGTAACAGCCTCAATACGGCGCACGCCTGCACCGCTGGAGCCTTCGCTAACGATTTTGAACATACCGATTTGAGCAGTATTGCTTACATGGCTGCCGCCGCAGAACTCCATGGAGAAGTCCGGAACGGTAACAACGCGAACAATATTGCCGTATTTTTCACCGAAGAGAGCGGTAGCCCCCTTCTTCTTAGCTTCCTCAATCGGCAGCTCTTCAATATTAACATCTTTGCCAGCCAGCACCTGCTCGTTGACAATAGCCTCTACTTTCTTCAGCTCCTCAGCGGTAACCTGAGAGAAGTGGGAGAAGTCAAAACGCAGACGGTCCGGACCGACATAGCTGCCGGCCTGGTTAACATGGGCACCCAGCACCTGCTTCAAAGCAGCGTGCAGCAGATGGGTTGCGGTATGGTTACGAGCGATATCCATCTTGCGTGCCTTGTCTACAGCAAAGGTAACAGCGTCGCCTACAGCAACAGTGCCTTCGGTTACGGAACCGATCATAATAACAGCGCCGTCAGGCAGCTTTTTGGTAACATTTACAGCAATCACGCCGGTCGGAGCGGTAATAGTACCGATATCGCCCAGTTGGCCGCCGCCCTCAGCATGGAAAGCGGTAACGTCGCAGATAACAGCAACATCAGTGCCGTCAGTAGCGTTTTCAATCGGCTGTGCATCATGCGCAGGATACATCTTCACAATCTTAGCTTCGGTTGCAGCTTCGTCAACCTTCAGCTCGGCAACATTGATGCCGCTGGTGTTATAAACAACCGGACGGCCCTCTTTATCGTTGCGTGCTTCACGCGCCATTTTACGCTGAACCTCCAGCGCAGCATCGAAGCCTTCTTTATCCATAGTCATACCTGCTTCTTCCAGGATTTCTTCAGTGAGTTCCCAAGGGAAGCCAAAGGTATCGTTCAGCTTGAAGGCAGTTGCACCGTCGAGAACGGTTTTGTTTTCAGCCTTCAGCTTTTCAATCTCCTCGTTCAGCAGCTCGCAGCCCTGCTTCAGAGTGCGCAGGAAGCTGGTTTCTTCCATTTCCACAACCTTTTTGATGAAGTCAGCCTTCTCTACCAGGTTGGGGTAAGCGTGACCGAACATGCCGATAACAACGTCAACAGCACCGGTAAGGAACATCTCGTTGATGCCCAGCAGACGAGCGTGACGGATAGCACGGCGCAGGATGCGGCGCAGTACATAACCGCGGCCTTCGTTGGACGGCAGAATACCATCGCCAATCATAAAGGTCATGCTGCGTACATGGTCAGCGATAACCTTCAGGGAAACGTCGGTAGCCTTATCCTTGCCATATTCAACATTAGCAATTTTAGCTGCATATTCAATAATCGGGAAAATCAGGTCAGTTTCAAAGTTGGACGGCTTGCCTTGAACAACACTTGCCAGACGCTCTAAGCCTGCACCGGTGTCAATGTTCTTATTCTTCAGCGGCGGGTAAGTGCCATCAGGCATCTGGTTGAACTGGGTGAATACCAGGTTCCAGATTTCCAGGAAACGGTCGCAGTCACAGCCGGGGCCGCAGGTCGGTTTGCCGCAGCCGCGTTCAGGGCCGAGGTCGATGTGGATTTCGGAGTCAGGGCCGCACGGACCGCTGCCAATCTCCCACCAGTTATCTGCCAGGCGTACAATGTGGTCTTCAGGAACACCTACAACATTGTGCCAGATATCAAAAGCTTCATCATCCTCAGTGTGGATGGTGATGTACAGCTTATCAGCAGGCAGGCCAAGCTCCTCGGTCAGGAACTCCCAGCTCCAGGGGATAACCTCTTTTTTAAAGTAATCGCCAAAGGAGAAGTTGCCCAGCATTTCAAAATAGGTATGGTGGCGCGCAGTGCGGCCAACATTTTCAATATCACCGGTGCGCACGCATTTTTGGCAGGTGGTAATGCGGGTAGCAGGCGGTTTCATTTTGCCGGTGAAAAACGGCTTAAAGGGTGCCATGCCAGCACCGATAATCAACAGAGTCGGGTCATCCTGAGGAATCAGGGATGCACTCGGAAGCATAAGATGGCCTCTATCTTGGAAAAATTTCAAAAACTTTTCGCGGATTTCGTTACCAGTCATGTATTTCATAGTAGTTCATTCGCTCCTTCGAAAAATAATACTGCATTACTGCGGAAATTACCGCAGTAAACAAAGATTGCATATAGAAAAATTATATAATTTTTGCCTGTGAATGTCAATAAGCGCAAAGCTCCGCAAGTGTATACATAGCATAAAAAACGGAGCAATTATCTGCCCGAAAGGCAATTTAACTGCTCCGTCTGCTTAAATTTAATTTTTAAGCTTAATACTGCTCATCCAGCTCATACAAGCGCTTATAAATGCCACCCAGGGCCATCAGCTCCTTGTGCGTGCCGATTTCCGCAATTTCGCCGTTATGCAGCACCACAATTCTGTCAGCGTTGATAATCGTCGACAGACGATGTGCGATAATCAGCGTCGTGCGGCTTTCAGCCAGCTTGTCCAGGGATTTCTGAATCTGCTTTTCAGTCTTGGTATCCAGCGCACTCGTCGCTTCGTCAAAAACCATCACCGGCGGATTCTTCAAGAAGGCACGGGCAATAGCAATACGCTGCTTCTGACCGCCGCTCAGCTTCACGCCGCGCTCACCGACCTTAGTTTCGTAACCCTCAGGCAACGCGCTGATAAAGTCATCAGCAGCCGCCAGCTTGGCAGCCTGCTCAATCTCCTGCTCACTCGCTTTAATCTTGCCATACGCAATATTAAAGTTAACAGAATCACTGAAGAGGAAAACATCCTGCTGCACCAGGCCGACATGGTTACGCAGATAGCTCTGTTTATACTCTTTGATATCCACGCCGTCAAGCAGTACTCTGCCCTGCGTCGGTTCGTAAAAGCGCAGCAAAAGGCTTGCCAGCGTTGTCTTGCCTGCACCGGTAGCACCCACAAAGGCCACCTTTTCACCGGGAGCGATATCAAGATCAAAATGCTTCAGTACCGGCTTATCCTGCAGATAACCGAAGGTTACATTCTCAAAGGTAATGCGGCCCTTAATATTACCTGCAGCAATCGCATCAGGTGCATCGTCAATCTCCACCTTATGCTGCATCATCTCATTAAAGCGGTGATAGCCGGCCATACCGCGCTGGTACATTTCCGTAAACATCAGCAGACGGAAAACAGGTTTCATAAAGATATTAACATAAAGGAAGAAGGCAACAAAATCGCTGAGCGCCAGTTGGTCATTGGCAACCATCATACCACCGCAAACCAAAACTACCAGATTGGTTGCGTTGGTAAAAAAGGTAATAGTTCCCGAAAAATATGAAAGTATCGCAAATGATTCGGTACGCACACGCAAAAGCTCATTACTCTTGCGCATAAAGCGCTCCAGCTCCAGCTGTTCATTAGCAAAGGCCTTTACCAGGCGGATACCGCTCAGAGCCTCCTCTGCCTGCGCGGAAACCTCACCGGATTTTTCACGACTGCGGCGGAAGGCACGCTTCATCTTTCTGTTGACGAAAACAGAATGCACCGCCTTAATAATCAGCATAGCACCGATAATAGAGCCAAGATACGGATTCAGATACAGCATCATGAAAATAGTACCCAGCATACTGATAGTGCAGACAAGAAGGTCATTAGGTCCTTTAAATGTCAGCTCGCTGATTTCCACGATATCGCTTGTAATGCGCGACAGCAGCTGTCCTGTACGGGCATTATCAAAAAAGCGGAAGGACATTTTTTCCATATGTCCGAACAAATCGCGACGCATATCGTTCTCAATGCCGGAACTCATCACATGACCATAATAGTTGATAGAAAAAAGCAGACCGAAGTTTACAACATATAAGGCTAAAAGTATCCCAGCCCAGTAAAGCAGCTCGTCAATATTCTTTTGAGGAATCTGAACATTAAGCATCTGCCTTACGATATAAGGGAACAGCAGCTCCATTAAGGCCGAGAAGCATGAGCCCATCAGCACCAAAAGCAAAATCAGCTTATAGGGCTTATAATAATGAATTATTTTTTGCAACATTTACTTTGCTCCTCCTGCGTTATTTTTCCAGATATGTAAACGGTAAGCACCGATAATCTTTCCATCCGGAGTCAGCGCCGGCGCTTCCACGCCTGCCAGCCACTGTCCGTCAGGTGAAATACCTATCGCCTGACAAGGGCCTTCTGTTGGAAAATAGCTGTACTTTTTGCCTGTTTCCAGGTCCAGCACCAGCGCCCCATGCGCCTTGTAATTGTGCGTGCGCACATTGCGCCCCACCGCGCAGGCCGCCAGCCGGCCGGCGAAGGCTATTTCCTCCATCGTACCGTCTACCATATATTGATAGCGGAAGGTACCGTCTGTATTGAATACAAAAATACTGTTATTGCTCGGGTGCTCTACCGGCGTCGGCAACTGCCAATTTTCACGGTTAAAGGTGTTAATCGTGGTAAAGAGTACGCCGTAGGGTGTTACAAAGCCGTCACGGCCGCTGGCATTTACATATGCACCATCCACCTGCTGCGGCTTAGATACAGACCTTGTCCAAATGATTTTTCCGGTTTCGTCAAACAAAATTCCGCGTCCGTCACTGGCTCCTGCTGCCAGATATTTGCCGTCCGCACTGAAGTTAGGACTGCCGCGCATAACTGTGTTATCAAAGGGCGGAATCGGCGGGACATGCGTCGAATTGAGCAGCTCGCCGGTTCTTTTATCGAGGAAATACATCGTATCCTTATACTTCATATCCTCGCGGTAATCGTAGGCAGAGGTAGAAAAAACAGCTCTGCCGTTGTTATCATTGACATCGCACCAGTTTATCCAGCTGTCAATAACCTCATTCTTGGGAAACTGCCACAGCAGCCTGCCCTCCTCGTTCACTGCCAGCATTTTGGCATTGTAGCCTCTGCTGCCGTCCTTGCGCATCAAAAAGCGGTAAGCGTTGGCATAGACGTTGTTTTCCTTATCGACTGCAATATGCACCACTGAAGGATAGGAGCGCTGCGAAGCATCGGAGCCGACGAAATCAGCACTCTTATACTGCCAACGGATATCACCCGTATGAACATCAACAGCATACAGCTTACCTTCAGCGCTCTGCTCGCCTACTATCGCCAGCTTGCCGTCAGGCGTAAGACACAGAGCAATCAGCTTGCCTACACCAAGGGAGCGTTTCCATTTCTGGCGTCCCTCGTTGTCGAAGAGGAAGAGCTCGCCACGCTCCGTTCCGACAATCCAGCCTTCTTCTTCAGCGGCGTAGCGCACCACCGCCTTCGTAAAGCCCATGCGGTCATAATTCTGCGTCGGAATATCACCCAGATAGACACTCACACCAGAGCCGTCGTTATTAACATGAAACTGGTTCCATGGCGTTCTGCTGCCGGTAATCCAGTACAGTGCGCACCAGGAAAGCAACAGCAGCACAAGTGCCAGCCAGCCTTTAAGCTTGTTCATAGATACAGCACCGTCCAATCATAAATTTGGCGGAATACGCCAAAGTAGAAGCCCTGCTCCGACAGCAGGTAAATAATTTTACTGCCTACAACTGCCACCACTACTGCAAACAGCAGCAGGCAGCTTGCTTTTTCACGTGCATCCCACTGTTGGCGTCGCCTGCCGGCGCCGCCTGCGAAAAAGCCACGGCTCACAACCGAAAGCGCCAGCGTCTGCGCGCGCCTCAGGCAGCGCGCCAAAAGTGGCTTGGCGATATACGGCAAGTGGCGCAGAACGGCAGTACGTCCGCTCTGGCTGTCACTGCGCAGCTGCAGCGCTGTGATAACCTCGCCTGTTTCTGCTGCCAGTACCGGCAAAAAGCGAATTGCCGTCACCAGCATGAACGCCATCTGCGGCGGCAGCCTCCAGGCCAACAAGGCCTGCAGCAACTGTCGCGGGTCACTCGTCCAACATACCAAAAGTCCCAGCGCCAGCATGCTTGCACTGCGCAATCCCTGTACCGCGCCGTACAAAATACCCTCACGGTAGATGAAAAGTCCGCCCGTCAGCTGGCCGATGAAGCCTGTCTCCGGAGCAATCAGCACGAAAAGCGGTGTACGCGGTGTCTGCGCAAAAAACAGCGCCTGGCTGAACATTGAGCCCCACAAGCCCAGGAGCAGCAGAATCGCCATCACCTTCCATTTGTAGATAGAAGTTTTTGCTGCCAAATGCAGTATTAAGGTAAACGTAAATAAAATAAAGAGTGTCCGCGGATTATCCACGGTAATCATCAGAATAGCAAATAGGAAGAGGAACAGCAGCTTGGTACGCCCGTTGAGCTTCTGTGCCCAACCTGCTGCATCAGTGCCTTCCCACAGCTGTCTTACGGACATAACGCTTCACCCCCTCTACCGTGATGCAGGGAGGAAGCCCTGCCTGCTCGCACACCGGCAGCAGCGCTGACGGTGTAAGACCGCCGGCCTCCACCAGCTCCTTATTGCACAAAACCTCTTCTGTCGTGCCATCGGCAATAATCTGCCCTGCGCACAGCACGATAACGCGGTCAGCAACCTGCGCCGCCAACTCCATATCGTGCGTACAGATGAAGATACTGCCGCCCTGCTCCTTATAAGCCAAAAGCAGACGGCGGATTTCCGCCAGACTCTGTTCATCCTGTCCTGTCGTAGGCTCATCCAAAAGCAGCAGCGCCGGCTTCTTCGCCAGCATAGCGCCCAAAACAACGCGTAAGCGCTGTCCCTTGCTCAGCGCCAACGGAAAATCATCAGCATATTCCTCCAGATTCATATGCTTCAGAAGCAGCTGCAGCTCCTCCTGCGTAATCGTATGATTCTTCCAGCACAGCTCCTCACGCACCGTATCTGCCAAAAGCATCAGGTCAGGCTCCTGCCGCAGATAGCCGATTTTGCCCAACTGCTTGTCGACCGGTTTTCCTTCCAGCAGCATGCTTCCCTGCTGCGTTTGTGTCAGGCCGCCCAAAAGGTTCATCAGCGTGCTCTTGCCGGCGCCATTAAAGCCCATAATAGCTGTAATCTGCCCCTGATAAAGCGTAAACTGCAGCTTCTTCAGCGTTGGCTCCTTGCTGCCGGGATAGGTGTAATACAAATCGTGCGCTTCAAGAAGAGGCTTCTGAGGACCTGCAGGCTGTGCCTGCGCAGCAGCTTCTACAGGCTCGCATTCATGGCGCAGCATCTGTACAATTTTCTCCTGCTCTGTCGTCAGCTCCGACAGCTGCAGTGCTCGGCACAGCTTCACCGTCTGCGGCTCACGCAAGCCTAAATCAGTGCGTCCTGTCATCGCCTGCCAGGCATCTTTAACAAGACCGTCATAAACAATACATCCGTCCTGCATTACTGCCAGACGCGAAAAATATTTGCAAAGCTCGTTTACACGATGCTCTATCATCAAAATAGCAATGCCGGCCTCGCGGTTAAGGCGCACCAAAAGCTGCATAAAGCTCTGCACGCCCTGCGGATTCATCTGGCTGACAGGCTCGTCCAAAATCAAAAGTCCCGGCCTGGTAACAAGAATCGAAGCCAACGCCAAGCGCTGCCTCTGACCGCCGCTCAGCTTGTGAATGCTGTAATTTTCAAAGCCGCCCAAGCCTACCAGCTGCAGAGTTTCGCTCACCTTGCGTGCGATAACCTCAGGCTCCTCGCCCTGGTTTTCCAGTGCAAAGCCAACCTCGTCCGCCACCGTCATAGCAAAAAGCTGATCGTCAGGTGACTGGTACACAGTGCCTACCAGCTGACCTGTTTTTTCCGGCGGCCATTTGCTGATATCCTCGCCCTGCAGATAAATTGCTCCCTGCAGCTCGCCGCGCTCCTCGCTGCCCAAAAGACCGCTGACAGCCTTAATCAGCGTCGACTTGCCGCAGCCGCTGCGTCCTGCCAAAAGCAGCATTTCACCGTCTGCCAGCGTCATGTTGATATTCTTTAAGGTAAACTGCTTCCTTGAGGGATAGCGATAAGATAAATTGTCTATTTTCAGCATCTCTATTCCCCCATAACCTGCTGCAGCTTGCTGCCGGTCTTAGCACCCAGCCAAGCACCTATGCTGCTGTACAAAAGGCCGTTGACCAGCATATACAGCGCCAAGTACCAGTCTGCGTAATACAAACGGTAGAAAAACATCATCTGCTCCATATTGATGAAGGTGACAAGCGCGTCACCCACGCCCATCAGCAGGCAGATGAACAGCATATAGCCCTTGCTCAGCACCGCTTTGCGGTAGAAGCCGGAAAGATACAGCAGCGTTTCCAGAATTGCTACATTTACACACATGCTCAAAAGTCCGAGAGGCGTAAAATGTCCGAACATCAGACCGGAAAGCATATATTTGACAAAATACATCAGTGTCAGCACGCCCGGCGCCCGGAAGATCACCAAAAGCGCCACCACCAGCAGATACAGCAGCACGCCGCTCAAAATACCCGTCACCAGTCCGGAAAAAGGTCCTAAGAACACATGCAGCAAATCACCGATCAGCGTCGTCGGCAGCGTGATACCGCCAAAGGCCAGCGCCGCAAAGAGTGCCACCGTAATAGTGCCACGCGCCCCGATGCGGTAAATGCAGCCCTTCAGCTTGTAGCTAAAGGCCAGCACTGCCAGCAGGCAGATGAAGGAAAAGCCTACTGCCAAAAGTCCCAGGTTATGCTTCTTGGCGATTGTCAGCGGTACCTCCTGCACCTTTTCCTGCCCGTTGCCGCTTACGGTCACACGCAGGCTGTAATCGCCCTCCAACACTGTAAAATAATCTACATATAACGGAATCACAAAAGCCTGAGTTTTCTTGCCGTCCAGCGAAATCAGCGCCGTAGTTTCGTTAACACTGCCTGATTCGCCGGCCCAGCCATGCTCGGAATCCTCATTATTTTTGCCGGCGGTACAAAGACCGGGCATAACCTTGCCTGTTTTTTTATCAATCAGCTCCGCCTTAAATTTCAGCAGTCGCACATCGCGCTGCGGGTTACGCATATCCAGCACCAAAAAGGCCGCAGGGTGATTAAACACTGCCGACCAGTTCGTCGCACCATCGCCCGTCATGCGGTTGCGGAAACCTTCGAGCGTAGTATCGCGGATAAAAACCACGCCTTCTGCCGCGCGGTCATCCTTATTGCCTAAATTATCTACCGGCAGAGTAACGCTCTGGATATACCAGTTAAACTTGCTGCGGTCCAGCTTCTTCCCTTGCGCCGGTTCCGCAGCTACCGCTGCTGCCGCCGGCTCATAGCTGAAGCTCAGCTCCTTGCGCTCATGCCAGCCAGCGCCGCTGACCTCAACCGTCAGCTGTCTGGTGCCACGTGCTAAATCTGCCTGCGGCTGAATATACAGCAGATCAAAGCTCTGTCCGAAATCTGCCGGCAGCACCCAATCTGCCTCCGCCGTCTGGCGGCCGCCAGCGCTTCCCAAACGCCATTTGCCATTGGCAAGTGCCTTAAAGCCTTCCGGTAAAATGACACGCAAATGCGCCGGCTGCTCATGCGGTACATCAAAGCCGGTAATATTGATAAATAAAGGCATTGTGCTGCCGCCGTGTACTACATGTGCGGCACTCTTATCCAGATTGTAGGGATACACTGCCTCCAGCTTCACACCCGCAAAGGCCTGCTGTGCGAGGCACAGCAGCACCAGCAGAATATATAAGATTCTCATACTTCACCTATTCGCAGCAAATCTTTTTCAGTAAAGCTGCATCCTTTTCTTTACTTGCCTCATCTACACGCGTTGTAATCTCCAGATTATTATTCAGCGGATTACGGCTTACGGCAATATCAGCAGAATATGCTCTGCTCAGCAAAGCTTCCGTAAATACGCGCTCCGGAATATCGTCTGCCAACAGCTTTCCCTCGCCTAAAAGCAGGATACGGCTGCAGTATTTGGCTGCCAAATTCAGCTCATGCACAACCATCAGCACCGTCTTGCCCATCAGCGCCAGCTCACGCGCAAAACGGAAAATCTCCTCCTGATAAACCATATCAAGACCGGTAGTAGGCTCGTCAAGGAACAGCACAGGAGTCTGCTGCGCCAATACCTTCGCCAGCAGGATGCGCTGCTTCTGACCGCCGGAAACCTCTGTCACCGGCTTTTCCGCCAGCTCACGCGTACCGGTATATTCCATACAATCCAGCGCCAGACGCTTATCATCCTCGCTTTCGCGCTCCCACCATTTCAGGTAAGGATAACGGCCCGCCATAACAATATCCTGTCCTGTATAACCAAAGCCAACCTCCACCTGCTGCTGCAGATAGGCTACCTCGCGCGCCAAATCTCTGTCGGTATATTCCTCCATCGGCTTGCCAAAGAACAAAACCTCGCCGCTCTGCTTCGGCAGCATGCCGCGGATAGTCTTCAACAGCGTACTCTTGCCGGCACCGTTGCAGCCTATAATACCTACAAGTTCGCCCTTGCCGATAGTAAAGCTGGCATCGCTGATAACACAGCGGCTGCCATAGCCTATAGATAAATGATTAACACTCAAAACTGCATCTGACATTATTACACCTCATGCTCATACTTCATCATAAAATTCAAATAAATTTAAGTACCATATACTTTTACCCAATCTTTTATATTATACCACATAGAAGCATTCGCTACAATAAATCGCACCATGCACTCTATATAATCAAGAATTCTTTCGCAGATAAAATTCAAAACAAAAAAGCATGAACCACGGCAATAGTTCATGCTTAAATAAACTAACGGAAATCAACCTTCAGATGCTGTCTTTCCGGCATCCGCTGATATTTATATTTGGGATAGCCAACCATCAGCGTACCCACAATCTTATGCTTCGGCGGCACGGCAATCAAATCCAGCAGCGGCTGATAGCCTGCAATACCGCAGGATTGAATAAAGCCGGCGATAGTTGTTCCCAAACCGATGGTCGGGGCAAACAGCTCTGCATAGGCCCAGCTTTGCTCTGCGTTGCTCACACCGGTAATATTCAGACGGCGTGCCAGCGCAAAAATCAGGCAAGGCGCATTACGCGCGATGATATCCTGTCCACGCTCACGGTAAGCGCGCAGCACCACCTGAAAATAACGTTTGTTTTCGGTGCCCGCCGCAACCTCGTCCTCCATCCAGTTGGCAACAGCATCGGCAATTGCACGGATCTGCTCCTTATCGCGGATAACAATATAGTACATACCCTGTGAATTGCCGGCAGTCGGCGCATAGCGCGCCACATCCAGCATACGGGTAATTTCCTCATCCGTCGGTGCTTGCGGTTTAAAGTTGCGCACACTGCGGCGCATACGCAAAAATTCATAAGCAACCTCAGGCGTCGGCAACGGCATCGTCACCGGACGCTGCTCCGCCAGCGGCGTATATTTATTATCCAAGGCTCCTACGGGACAGATAGCAACACATTGGCCGCAGCTCATGCAGCCACGGTCAAAATTGCATTCCGGTCCATTTTCACCCATCGAAAGAATGCAGGAAGGACAGCATTCTACGCAAATGCCGCAACGCAGGCATTTATCCTGATTAACTGTTAACAAGTCCATAACGTTACCTCACAGTGCATTATCGGTATAGTGAATGTATTCCAGTCCACTAAAATCTGCCTTATAATGACCGTTGCGCATAGGCGTACCCATGAGCTTTTTATCGTCAGGCAAACCATCTACATTTACCAGACCGATAGAAGCGGTAGCACAAAGAGCACCAAGCTGTGTTGCTACACGCATAGCATAAGCCTTGTCTGCTTCACCGACAATGCCCTTATGCGGGTACATTGCCGTTGCTGCGATGATAACCGTCAGGATTTTGCCGCTCAGGGCAAAAATATGCGGTACAGTATTCATATCAGTCTGCATATAATCAATTTTAAAATTATGACTTTCCAGCCAGGGAACGAGAGCCTGCAAGCCAAGCTCGTGAATTTCCTGCTCTGTTAAAAGCTGCTGCTCCAAAATTCTCTTCTCCTATAAACTATTAGTGTGAATCTTATACTCCTAGGAGCCCTGACGACGCAGATGGCGTCTTAAGGACGCTCTCCCACAAGCTATTCTTCGCCGAGCACCAAAACTTCCGGTTCAAGATGAACTCCATGCGCCGCAAAAACCTTATCCTGCACATCGCAGATAAGCTGCAGCACATCTGCCGCCGTAGCTCCGCCGATGTTCACCACAAAGCCTGCATGCTTTTCGGAAACCTGCGCACCGCCGACAGTGTAACCCTTAAGACCGGTCTGGTCGATAAGCGTACCGGCAAAATATCCGGGAGGACGCTTGAACATACTGCCTGCGCTCGGCAGCTCCAAAGGCTGCTTAGTGATGCGGCGATTACTGAAATCTGCCATTTTATCGGCAATAGCCTGCTTATCACCTGCAGTCAGGCGCACAGTGACTGCGGTAACAATTTTACCGCTGCCCTGCAGCGCCGTGTGACGATAACCAAAATCAAGAGCTGCAGCCGGCAGCTCGCTGATTGTGCCGTCAAGCTCCATCACACGCACGCTGGTAACAACCTTGGCCATTTCACCGTCATAAGCACCGGCGTTCATATAAACAGCACCGCCAATGCTGCCGGGAATGCCCACAGCGAACTCCATGCCGCTCAGGCCCAGCTCTGCAGCCTTGCGGGAAGCAGCAGCCAAAGAAACACCACTGCCAAAAGTCAGCATGCAGCCATCAACAGCAATATCATTCAGCATATTGCCCAGCTTGATAACCAGGCCACGGATGCCCTTATCGCGCACCAGCAGATTAGAACCGTTACCAATCAGCGTAACAGGCACCTTCGCCTCACCGGCACGCAGCAGCAGCTGCTGCAGCTCCTGCTCGCTCTGCGGCATAGCCATCAAATCGGCAGGACCGCCGATGCGGAAGGATGTATGCTTCGCCATCGGCTCCTCTGCCAGCAAAGGCTTGGCAGTACAGCCTGCGAAAATCTCCTGCAACGTCATTATTTCTCTCCCATTGCCTCTTTGACAACGTCCTGAATAGTATTAGTAACGTCCATCAGCATCATCTGGAAACGAATCAGAGCGTTCAAATATTGAACTGCATCTGCATTCAGATTCAAAATGCCTTGCAGCTTCTGCATTTTATCAACAGAAGCCTGGTCGGGAGTTTTGCCCTGATGCTTAGCAAACTCTACTTCCTGAGCAACCATCAGATACTCGTTAACCATTTTTTTTGCATCCGGATCCTTCTCCAGAACAACAGCTGCTTCCTTCAGTTTTTTGTACTCGTGGCTTTCGCGCATAGCCTTAGCCAATTCGTTTGCGTTATCATATACGTTCATAATTAAACACCTCACTAATGATATATTTTTACACTAACGTAAGAAAACCAAATATAGAAAAAAGAACAAAACACATACGCGGGTTATACTGTTAAAGCTTGCAGATATCACGCTAATGCAAGCAAGCGGTATGCCGTGTAGCGAATATAAATTTTAGCAAATGAGTGTCTGGAAACACAGAAATGCGCAACTGTTTGAGCGCTACACTTAACTCATACAGAAGAATCTGTTAGCTTAGCGCGAGTTTTGCGATATTTCGTCTTGCTTCCACACGAAATTTGCGTCCGTCAGCTCGCTTCTGCAAACCTCTCAGGACCAACTCTCTCATCAAGCGATTGACGGGAAAATTTCTCTGAGCGGAACGGTATATCGCTTGCGACGCTATTACTCATTCACTCACATACCTACATTCAAATGGGCGAACTTAGAGCAGTCGCCATACTCAAAATGCCACCACTCCATCTCAATTCCCTTAAATCCCTGCAGCTCCATCTCCTCGCGCAGCAAACTGCGCAGATAGCGCTCGCGTGACGTACCGCCGACATAGCCGGCGTACTGGCGCAGCGACGGCTCATCAAAGCCGCAGCCCATATCCAGCTCCTCACCGTTCTCCAGACTGTACAAGCCCACATCCACAGCATTACCTGTGTTATGCGTGCTGCCCTTAGTTTCCGGGTCCTCCAGCATATCCTTATTATCGTCAGGCAAAGCCAGATTAGCCAGCTTGCTCACCGACCAGGGACGGTAGGCATCCCACAGCACCAGGCCGTAGCCGTAAGGTGCCAGACGCTGCTGCACCTTGCCTAAGGCAGCAGCTGCCTCTTTAGAAACAAAGAGCTTGGGCGTAGTATAAAGCGGCGCACCGAAAAGGTTGTCACTGCCTGCGTAGACAGAATTAACCTTAACACCGGCAACAGTTGCAGCGTCCACCAGCTGTGCCTGCTCACCTGCTGCCAAAGCAGCAGGAACGGTTGCTTTAGCAGCCTCCGCACGCAACTTGGCCCAATCCTCGGCACTGCGCTCCTCCAGACGGAAGGGCTTCGCCCTCTCGCCCGCAGTCGTACCTAAAAAATAACGGCTGTAGGTATTACCGCCGACGCGGCAAGAAATACCGTAGCCATCAGGATCACGCTCAAAACGTACACCTGCTTCGGTATTGCTCATTGGCCCTGATTCCTGCAAAGTGTAGGAATCAAAATGCACCTTGCTGAGCGGATAAAGATTTGCCGCAGCAAAGGATTTATCCTCCAATGCAGTGCGGTACAACAGCTCCAGACGGCCGTTATTCTCACGGATAAGAATATTTTCGCCGTTGCCATAGTAAAAGCCAAGAATATACTTGATATCCTTCGGCGCATCTTTAGGCACGGAAGCCAGGGCAAGCTCCGCTCCCGTCTGGGCATAGAAAAGCAGACCGACCGCCAGGCCGGCCAGCAAATTTCGGTAATTCACTATTGAATCAGCTCCTTGCGTACATCAGCTAAAGCATTAAGCCTGCTGCGTACTTTCGCAACATCTGCTAAATCGATTTCGCAGGAAACAACCTCCTCCTGCATACCTGCTTCGGCAAGAATCTTGCCGCTGGGCGCAACAACCATCGAATGACCGTAAAACGGCGCACCCTTAAAGCTACCCGCACAATTTACCGCCACCACAAAGGTGTGGTTTTCGGCAGCGCGGGCCTGCGCCAGCAAGCGCCAGATATCTCCCCGCGCCTCTGGCCACTCAGCCGGGCAGAAAATGAGCTGTGCCCCCTGCAAAGCCAGGTGACGGAAAAGCTCGGGGAAACGCAAATCGTAACAGATAGTCGAGCCGCAGCACAGACCATCTAATGTAAAGGCTTGAAAATTATTGCCGGGAGCAAAGAAATCCTCTTCATGGAAAAGGCCGAAAAGATGTACCTTATCATAAAGATTAACGATTTCACCGTTTTTATTGATAGCCGCAGAGGTATTGTAAATCTTGCCATCGGCATGACGCATAGGTACCGAGCCCGCAAGAACAGCGCACTGCTCATTGCGTGCAATCTCGGCAAGCTGCGCCAGTACAGGCGAAGCCGGCATTTCGGCCTCCTGCTCCAGGTGTCCCAGGCTGTAGCCAGTTGTCCACACCTCGGGCAGCACCAGCAAATCATGCTCCTTGGCAGCCTCCGCTGCCAGCTGCAGGCCATGGGCTACATTAGCCGCTTTATTCTTTTCCAGAACTTCCAGCTGCAGCAAGGCTATTTTCATAATACGCGCTCCTTAGGCATCATATTATTGCTGTGCAGGCGACCAAGGAAGAATTTCTCCAGCTTGCGGGTGCAGCGGGTAATGAAATGCTCCTTGCCGCCTAAGGACTCAACAAAGACTACAGGATGACCGGCAACCTTTGCGCCTAAAACGTCGGTCAACAGCTGGTCGCCGACAAAAAGGATTTTACCGCCGCCCATAGCTTTAGTAATCTGCTTATAAGCCATCGGCAAAGGCTTAGCGGCACGCATAATGGTGCCAAGACCGGTCTGACGGGTGATACCTTTAATGCGGTCACCGCCGTTATTGGAAATCAATGCAACATTGATACCCATCTGATGCAGCTGACGAATCCAGGTCATAGCACGAGGGCCTACCAGGTTCTTGTCGCGCGGCAGCAGCGTATTGTCAATATCAACAACAATTTTGGTGTAGCCATTGCGCTTCAGCCATTTTGCGGAAATGTCAAATAAACTTTTTACTCTGTAATCGGGGCAAACATACTTTAAAATCATACTACCTTATCCTTTGGAAATTTTATTTCAAATGTGGTACCAGAACCACATTTGCTGATTACCTCGGCACTGGCGCCGTGGACACGAATAATTTCTTTGGCGATGGCAAGGCCCAGGCCGGTTCCCGGAACACTGCGGCAATGCGATTTTTCAACCTTGTAAAAACGCTCCCAGATAAAGGGAATATCCTCTTCGGGAATACCCTTGCCCTGGTCAGAAACCGTTACAAGCACGCTACCATCATCGAGCTTATTCGCACCTATTGATACAGTACCATTTTCCGGCGAATATTTCAAGGCATTATCGCACAAAATCATAATTAACTGTACCATTTGGTCTCCATCGCCCAAAATTTTGATATTATCGTCGGCATGAACATTAATAGTAACATTATTCTTCACGCAGCGCACCGATAATTTTTCGGCGACATTACGGATGATACCGGCCAGCGGCAGCTCATCCATGTTGCTCACAGTCAGCGGGTCGCTGGACTCCAGTCTGCTGATATCCAGCAGCTCGCGTACCATACGCTCCAGACGGACTGTTTCTTCATTTATCAGGCCACGGTAACGCTGAATCAGATCAGTATCCGTTACCATACCGTCACAGATTGCCTCATTGTAGCCACGGATAATCGTAATCGGCGTACGCAGCTCATGCGATACATTGGCCACAAAATCGCGGCGGATTTTTTCCGTCCGTTCCATCTTGGCAATGTAATCACCCAAGTCCTTGCCTAAAGAATTGAGCGCATTGCCCAGCTCGGCAATCTCATCATCGCCATGCACCTGCAGTCTGCGGGAATAATCTCCCGAAGCCATAGCCTGCGCATTGTCCTTCATATCCAGCACAGGGCGGATAATCAGACCTGACAGACGTTTGACCAGAAACAGACTGAAAATAATGGCAATGATACCTACAATCATAATATAAATATAAACATTTCGCAAGAATTTTTCGAAACCGCTCAAGGGTTCAATCATTAAAATAGCGCCTGTGTGTCCTTTACCGAAGGTATAAGGAACACCAACCAGGATTACCTGCTCCTTGTAATACGGGTGATAAATCTGCGATTTGAAGGACTTCCCGGCATAAACATCATTCAGTATCACTTTAATGCGATACGATAAATTACTGTTCTTCATATCCTGATCAAGTTTTCTGACGCTCTCCTGCAGCACCTGCCGCGAAGGAGCACCATACTTGAGAAAATCCTTCATAGAAGCATTTTCTCCGGTCTCTTGTAAATTTTCGCAATTAGAGGCCGCCAAAAGCTCGTAATTATCATCAAACAGCCAGATGCGTGCGCCAACCAGCTTATCTACAGCTAAAATATAACGATAAAGCATATCCCTGTCCTGCAAGCGGATGAAGGCTTCAACAGTATCCCCCATCTCATCTCCCTTTTCGGCCAGCTCCAGCTCCTTCATCTGAAAAAAGTAGTCGGCAATCAGGTAGGATATGCCTGCTGTAATCCCCACAACGACGATAATTATGATAGTCATAAAACTATACATCAGGCGTGTGCTTAGGGATTTTTTCATAGGTTATTCGTCCTTTAGCTCGAATTTATAGCCTACACCCCAGATAGTTGTAATATCCCATTTGGAATCAGGCGGAATGTTCAGCTTCTGTCTGATGCGTTTGATGTGCGTATCAACAGTACGGGTATCACCGTAATAAGAGTAGCCCCAGATGGTTTCCAGCAGCTGGTTGCGGCTGAAAGCCTTGCCCGGATTTGATGCCAGGCACCACAGCAGCTCCATTTCCTTAGTCGTAAAGGTCATTTTGTTGCCGAATGCAGTTACCTGATACTGGTCCATATCAATAATCAGACCGGGATAGGTGATGCGCGAAACCTCGCCCTTCTTCTCCTGCGTGCCTGCACGGCGCAGCACAGCCTTCACGCGAGCTACCACCTCACGCGAATTGAACGGCTTGGTGATATAGTCATCGGCGCCGATTTCCAGACCGGCAATGCGGTCATCATCGTCATCCTTGGCTGTAACCATGATAATGGGCAAATCCGACATTTTGCGTACCTGCTTGCAAACCTCAATACCGTCGAGAACTGGCATCATAATATCCAGCAGCAGAATATCCGGTTTTTCGGACTGTACCTTTAAAATTGCGGCAGCACCGTCTTCGGCTTCAATAACCTCAAAGCCTTCCTTTTCAAAATATATGCGCAAGATTTCGCGAATCTGCGCTTCATCATCAGCAATTAATATTTTCTGTTTTGCCATAATCATCACTCCTGCCTTTAAGCTGACTCGTACCGTTTATTTATCAGAGCAAACGGCAGAGTCCTACAAGATGTTACTATAATTATAGCACAAATACTTGCTTTCTTAGTATGCTTTCACAAAAGATTTACATATATATACTGCTTTTATCATAAATGTAAACGCGAATGCATTATTTGTCACAGAAAATGCTTATAATTTTTGTTTTAAGACAAATATTAAAGCGGCTTAAAGGCTGCCAGCATTTTTTTGCGCTCACGCCACTCTGGCAGATAGCGTTCGACAATCGCATGGAAGCGCGGTGAATGATTAGCCTCGTGCAAATGCGCCAGCTCATGCACCACAATATATTCCAGACACTCCTGCGGCCAGCAGGCCAGCAACGTATTCAGATTAATGCTGCCTGTGCGCACGTTGCAGGAGCCCCAGCGCGTTTTCATACGATGCACCTTAAGCCCTGTATGACGCACGCCCATTTTCTTTTCCCATGCCTGCAGCAGTTGCTCTCCTCTGCCAGCTAACTCCTGCTTATAGAAGAATTCTACAAAAGCGCATTTAGCTTCATTATTCAGCTCACTGCGGTAATAAAAGTTGACAGCATCAGCCTGCACCTCATAGGTACCATGCTTTTTGCTGCTAAGCAAAAAGTGCGCCGGCAAACGCCTGCCCCACAGCCACACATGCTGCCCGTCAAAGGGAAGCTCGCCCATGCTGTACTTCGGCTCCTGCTTTTGCTGCAACTGTTCCTGCAGTACCTGCTGCAGCTTTTGGCGCAGCCATTGCTCCCTGCTCTCTAAGAATCGCTGCACCTCGCTTACGCTCATTCCTACGGGAGCAGTAAGAAAGATGTCGCCGGTTTCTTTTATGCGCAGCGTAATATTTTTAACCAGTTTAAACTGAAGATTTATTGTCAGGCCGTGCAGGTTCAGTACAGTCCGGCGGATTATTCTGGTGCTCACAGCTTGTCTACCAGAATATTACGTCCCAGCATACGGTTGAACTCCCAGGCACTCTTGCCATCATGCACGTCAAACTGGTTCATTACGGCGTTGATTTCATCAGCGTAATGCACAACAAAGGCCTCACGCGTAGAGCAGGGCACAGGAGAGCCCTTTTCGTTATCGCCGTGGTGCGACAGCAGAATGTGCTGCAGCTGCTCCAGACGGGAGGACGGCAAGCGCAGCTTAGCCGCTGCCTCCTGCACCATCATGCAGCTCATGGTAATGTGTCCGAGCAAACGTCCTTCACTGGTATAAGGGAAGCCGATTTCCGCAGAAATCTCGCGGATTTTGCCGATGTCGTGCAGCAGAGCGCCGGCAATAACCAAATCCTTGTCCACGCCATCAATCTGCTCCGCCAAAGCCACTGCCAGACCGGTAACATCCACAGAATGCTGCAGCAGACCGCCAAGATATGCATGATGCATGCGCATACCGGCAGGATTTGTCACAAAGCGCTCATAGGTATTGCCGCTGAAAATAGTTTCCAGCAACATACGCAATCCCGGAGTGCGTACTGCCTTGATATAATTGGCCAGCTTAATTTTATAAGCCTCTACATCAAAATCACCATGCGGCAGCAGATTGCTGATATCATCCTGCGGCAGCAGATTTTCCAGACGCTGGATGACAACCTGCAGCGCCATATCATTATTGAATTTGTTGATGTCGACGTTACCGCCCATCATAAAGGCTGTCGGGCCCTCAAGCTCGCGCAGCTTGTCTACAAGCATTGCATCAAAGCAGATAAAAGCAATGCGTCCGCTGTTATCCTCCAGCATACCGCGGGCAAAAACACCGCCGTTAGAGGAATTACCCACCTTCTGTACCCTTACCAAAACTGCCTGGCACACCTTGATGCCGGCCTTAAAATCTTTAATCATTCTTCTATCACCTGTTTTCTATATATGCTTCAGCAGCAGTGTTTCGCGTGCTACCTGAATTGCCACATCCCAATGCTTTTCCGTAAAGCGCAGCGATAATCTGTCGGCCAGGTCATCAAGCACCGGCAGCTCTGTCGGCTGATGGCCTGCATCAATAATGTTCAGACCGCTGAAAACAGCCTGCTGTGCCTCATGATACTTCACATCTCCTGTTACCAGCGTATCGGCACCCTGCGCCAAGGCCAGCCCAATCAAATCGGCACCGGCACCGCCGCAAACGGCCACACGCCTAACCTTGCGTCCTGCATCGCCTACGGTAAGATAATCAGCCTGCAAAGCCCTTTTGACGAAGACTGCAAAATCATGCAGCTTGCTCGGCTGCTCCAGCTCACCTATGCGCCCAAGTCCGCTGACAGTATCCAGCATATCCGCATCCTGCAGGCGCAGTCTTTTGGCAAGCACGCTGTTGACACCGTTAGCAACGCAGTCAAGATTAGTGTGCGCGCTGTAAACAGCAACACCGTTTTCTGCCAGCTGCAGCAAAAGCTCCTGCTGCCAATCGGCATCAGTCACATTGCCCAGCTTATGAAAAATTGCCGGATGATGCGTAATCAGCATATCAGCCTTTTTCGCTAAGGCCTGCGCCACAGTTTCCTGCGTCATATCCAGCGCCAAGAGCAGCTTGCGCACAGGCTTATTGCGTCTGCCCAGCATCAGTCCGACGTTGTCCCAGGACTCTGCCAGCTCCGGCGGTGCCATTTCGTCCAGCAGGTTGATGATATTATTTACTGTCACTACGCTTGCCATTTTGCAGCACCTCCAGTTCTGCCTTCAACGCTTCGATTTCCTTATACTTTTCGCTTGCGCGTGCGCGCTCACTGCGTCCCATATTCTCCAACAGCTGTCTGCAGGTAGCAAGCTGGCGTTCCAGCTGTTTACCCAGCAGCGGATGCTCCTGTGCGAGCAGCAGCGGGCCTACAGCGCACTCTGCCGCACTGTAGGCAGGCGCTAAGCCACGCTTAGCGGCAATAATCTCATAAAAATGCGGAGCATCATCCACCAGCTCTTCGGCAGCCAGCTGCCAGCCGTGACTGCACAGCCACGCACGCAGGGATGTGGCACCGGCCATCGGCTGCAGCACCAAAAGCTCTGCGCTCTGCGCTACCTCCATATCATCCTCCAAAATACTGATAATGGTAGAAGCACCCATGCCGGCAATGGCAATGCAGTCTGCTTCGCCGGGGCTTAATACATTCAGGCCGCTGCCCTGACGCACCTCCACATGCTCATGCTGCCCGAACTGCGCCACTGTAGTACGCGCCGCCTGGCAGGGGCCTGCAGCAATATCGCCGGCAATAGCCCGCGCAATTCTTTGCTTTTCCAGCAGCCACACGGGTAAGTACGCGTGGTCCGTGCCAATGTCCGCCAGAACGCAGCCCTGCGGCACCAGATTGGCAATAGTTTCTAATCGTCTGTCAATATGCATTGCGTCCCTCCTGAATATGTTCTAAAGTCTTATTTTCTGAATCGTGACAGCCGCAGCCTGTAATATTTTCCGAAGCTGTCCGGAACGTAAATACTCTAACACTTTATTATAACACAAATTGACAAATATAGAAAACTAGTCTGACAAGTGACGCTCACTGCTTAATGATATAACGCAAAAACCCCCGCATTGCTGCGGAGGCCGTGATTGGCATGCAAAGCTCAGTTTTTCAGTTCGTTCTTTACCACAAACATTACCCATTGGGCGATATTTGTGGAATGGTCGGCAATGCGTTCCACATATTTGGCAATCATCAGATAATCCACATATTGCGGTACATATTGCGGTTTTTGCTGCATTACAGTGGTCAGATGCTGACGCATTTCGGCAAAGTAATTGTCAACCTCATCATCAGTAGCAATAACCTTGTTTGCCAGCTCCAGATCATTTTCGCTGATTGCGCTGATACTGTCATACACCATTTGGCGCATAACCTGCAGCATATTCATAAAGTTATCCGGCAGCGGCACAGGCTCCTTTTCAATCAGCTTCAAGGTGTATTGGCTGATATCGCTGCAGTGGTCGGCAATACGCTCCATGTCGCCCACCAGCTTCAGGCAGCTGGCAATTTCGCGCCAGTCAGTTGCTACCGGAGTTTGTGTCAGCACCAGCTCCAGGCATTGCTTTTCGATATTTACTTCGCTGTTGTCAAAATTATCATCATCGCTGATAATCTGCTGCGCTAAAGCTGCATCCTTCTGCTCCAGATTGACGATAACCTTATCCAGAGTATCCTCCAGATTTACGCCCATCACGCGCACACTGTTGAGCAGTTGCTTCAGCTCCTCGTTGAATTTGTTACGTGTCATTTTATTGTTCCTTATATAATGTATTTAGGTTGATAAAGGTAACCTATAACCCTTATTGACTG